>JGI24707J26582_10002448_pt1 | contig 13892 bp, 14 predicted proteins | sample BioPla1DNA1_FD_26582 | JGI IMG/M metagenome (IMG submission 26582) | reverse complement strand
GGGAAGCGAATACTCGTTCTGCGGATCGTATTCCCATCCTAAATGCCGCTCTTCAATGTACTGCGCGTTAGGAATCCTGGTCATGTCCAGCTTCTGTACTAGACCTTCCTCAATCATCCTGGTGAGCATGTAGTCCGATGGAAAGATCACGTCGTAGGCACTGCCGCCGGCCTTGATCTTCACATACATGTCCTCATTGGTGGCGTAGGTGTCGTACACCACCTTGATCTTGGTCTCTTTCTCGAATTCCTCCAAGATGCTTTCGTCGATGTAGTCCCCCCAATTGTACACATAGATGGTGGGCTTGTCCCGCGTGCAGCCGCTTAGGCCTACACTGAGCAGTACTAAAGCCGTAAACATGAGCAACGCTTTAGAAAGTCTGCTCAACCTCCTCACTCCTTTCATATGATCGGGGTTTTAAGAAGGCTGCAGCAGCCTTCTACGCAAGAGCCCCTCCGCGGAGGAGAAGCTCTGATTGCCTAGAATGCTTTGACTTCAGTCCAAATACGGTCGTACTCTTTTAGGGTCTCGCCCAGACTGACAAACACTTCCGTGTTGGCCAGTACTTCTTCACCGGATAGGCGCCGGGGTCATTGCGCACTTCCTCCGGCAGCATGGACCAAGCTGCCAGGTTGGGAGTGGAATACCCTGTGTATTCCGCGTTGCGCAGGGCGATTTCGGGCCTGTTCAAGAAATCCATGAACTTGTGGGCACCCTCCACATTTTTTGCCCCCTTGGGGATGGCCATAACATCAAACCAGAGGTTCGTGCCCTCTTTGGGAATGGCGTAGGCCAAATCAGGGTTCTCGGCGATGGCGTACATGGCTTCCCCTGACCAGGTTAAAGCCAAGGTTGCTTCTCCCGCCGCCATCTTGTCCTTGCCCTCGTCCACGACGTAAGCCAGAACCAACGGCTTCTGCCGTTTGAGCAGCTCAGCGGCCTCAGCCAGCTGCTGGGGATCCTTGGTGTTGATGGAATAACCCAGCTTGAGCAGGGCTGCGCCGATGGAATCCCTCTGGCTGTCCAGCATGAGGATCTCCTTGGTGTACTTAGGATCCCAGAGCACATCCCAGCTGTCGATCTCCTCATCAACCATGGTGGTGTTGTAGAGGATGCCTAAAGTCCCCCACATGTAGGGCAGGGAGTACTCGTTATTGGGATCATATTCAGCACCCATGAGTTTCGGGTCAATGTGCTTGTGGTTGGGAATCTGCTCCAGATCGATCTTGAGCAGCATACCCTCGTTGATCATCCTGGTGAGCATGTAATCGGAGGGGAAAACCAGATCGTAGCTGCTGCCCCCCGATTTCACCTTCACATACATATCCTCATTGGTGGAATAGGTGTCGTAGACTACCTTGATTCCCGTTTCCTTCTCAAACTCTTCCAGGATGTCCTCGTCGATGTAGTCACCCCAGTTGTACACGTACAAAACCGGCTGTTCTTTGCCGCAACCAGTCAATACCAGGCTAAGCACTACCAAACTTAGGATCGTAAGGACTGTCTTTCTTGGGAACACGCTTCCCATTCCTTTCCCTTCTTTCTTCGCGGGCCTGCCGCACGTTCACAATGATGAGAAGTGCCAAAACAAAAGTGAACATGATGGTAGACAGTGCATTGATCTTGGGGTTAATTCCCCGCCTGGCCATGGAGTAAACGGTGATGGAGAGCGTGGATACTCCTGAACCAGTGGTGAAAAAGCTGACCACAAAATCGTCAATGGACAAGGTAAAAGCCAGCAGCAGTCCAGTGATGATGCCTGGCATGATCTCCGGGATAATCACCTTCCACAGAGCCTGCAGCGGTGTACAGCCCAGATCCAAAGCCGCTTCATAGAGGTGCTTGTTCAGCTGGCGCAGCTTGGGCAGGACAGACAAGATCACATAAGGGACGTTAAAGGTTATATGGGAAAGCAGCAGGGTCAGATACCCAAACCGCATCCTGGTGAACACGAAGAGAATCATGAGCGAAATGGCCGTCACGATTTCCGGGTTCAAAACCGGCAGGTAGGTCACGTTCATGATCAGCTTCTTCGGGATCCCCCGGGTGTTGTGAATCCCGATGGCGGCCATGGTGCCAATGACCGTGGCGATCAAGGCTGAACTCACGCCGATGAGCAGCGTGGAGTATAGCGAGCTCATGATGGTGCGGTCGCTAAACAGCTCCACGTACCAGCGCAGGGTGAACCCTCCCCAAACGCCCCTGGAGCGGGCATCGTTGAAGGAGTACACCATGAGCACGGCGATGGGAAGGTACAGGAAGGCAAAGATCAGGTAAATGTAACTACGCTTCAGGAACCTTACCATAGCGCCACATCCTTTTCTTCGCCTTCAAAGAAGGACATAACTGCCATGCTCAGCAGAATTACCACGATCATCACCACGGAGATGGCTGAGCCGAAACCCCAGTCCCCCACAACAAGAAATTGCTGCTCGATGAGGTTCCCAATGAGCGTGAACTGCCCGCCGCCCAAGAGCCTGGAGATGACAAAGGTTGTCAAGGCCGGCATGAACACCATGGTAATTCCGGACACCACCCCAGGCAGGCTCAAGGGCAGAATCACCTTGATGAACACCTGGAACGGGTTAGCCCCCAGATCTCCAGCCGCCTCCACAACCCCTCGGTCGATCTTGCTGAGCACCGAGTAAATGGGCAGGACCATAAAGGGCAGGAAGTTGTAGACCATGCCGAGAACCACGGCGCTGTTGGTGTATAAAATGCTTTGGCGCGGCAGGTTAAGGAAAGAGAGCACCACGTTGACAAAGCCGTTGCGCTCCAAAATGGTGAGCCACGCATAGGTTCTCAGCAGGAAGTTCATCCACATGGGTACCACAAAGAGCAGCATGATCACGTGTTTGCGTTTGAAGGCATTGCCAGCCATGACCATGGCCGCCGGATAACCCAAAAGCAGGCAGATGGCCGTACTGATCACCGCCAGGTTCAAGGAACGGGCCAGAACCTTAAGGTAGATGGGCTCAAAGAACCGCACGAAGTTCTCCAAGGACCAGGTGGCCCCGCTGTCGGTGGGAACAGTGAAGGCGTAGTACAGCACCAGCAGCATGGGCACGACTGTGAACAATACCATCCAGATGATATATGGGATGAGAGAAGACCGCTTCACTATGCTCTCACCTTCTTCATGATGTGGATGTCCATGGGTTCCAGGCCCAGCCCCACTAATGTACCCACAGGTTCCATCAGGGTGGAGTGCACGAGCCAAGGAGTTCCATCGGCTCCATCCACGATCATCTCGTAGTGTACGCCCAGGAAGTTGACGGAGCGGACCTCTCCCTTCAGCTTGGCATTGTCAGGGGGAATCAAGGCCAGATCCTCGGGCCTGATCACCACGTCTACCAGTTCATCTTGATCGAAGCCGGCGTCGGCGCACTCAAACACACTGCCGCCAAATTCCACCAGGTAGTCCTGGCGCATAATGCCGTCCACGATATTGCTTTCCCCGATAAAATCCGCGACAAAGGCATTGACCGGCTCGTTGTAGATCATTTCCGGCGTGCCGATCTGCTGGATCTCGCCGTCTTTCATCACCACAACCGTATCGCTCATGGAGAGGGCTTCTTCCTGGTCGTGGGTGACAAAGAGGAAGGTGATGCCCAGCTGCCTCTGCATGTTTTTCAGTTCATGCTGCATCTCCCTGCGCAGCTTCAGGTCCAAAGCCGCCAGCGGTTCGTCCAAAAGCAGCACTTCGGGTTCGTTGACCAGCGCCCGGGCAATGGCCACCCGCTGCTGCTGCCCGCCGCTGAGAGAGTTCACATCCCGCTTCTCGTACCCCTCCAGGTTCACGAGCTCCAGCATGCGCGACACCTTTTCCCGGATCGTCGACTCCTTCATCTTCTTGATCCGCAGCCCAAAGGCGATGTTTTCAAACACGTTCAAATGGGAGAACAGGGCATACCGTTGAAACACGGTGTTTACTCTGCGTTTGTGTGATGGAACGCCGCTGATATCTGCACCTTCAAAGGTGATGGTTCCGCTATCTGGCTTCTCAAAGCCGCCGATCAGACGCAGCATAGTGGTTTTGCCGCAGCCGCTGGGACCCAGCAGCGTCACAAACTCGTTTTTTCTGATATATAAGTCCACGTCTGAAAGCGCAGGTGTCTCGTCGTAATACTTGGAAACACCTTTTAATTGGACAATGATCTCGGACACCACAGTTCCCCCTTTCTAATTTCTAGAAGCTTGGCGGTGAAGAGACCCAAAGGATCACCGCTGGCCTTTTACCCGCGTTAGAAATGTAATGACCCGTTTGGGCCGGAAAATAAAAAGATTCACCCGCCCGGGCCTTAACTACTTCCGAGCCGAAGTGAAGCTGGATCTGCCCTTTAATTACATAGCCGAACTCCTCCCCATCGTGGGGATCATCGTAGGGAGTGCGCCCCTCAGGTTCCAGATAAACCACAATGGGCTCCATGGCGTTCTTTTGGGCATTAGGTACCAGCCAGTGGATTTCGCTTTTCAGCTCGGGATCGCTTTTTACCGCCACATCGTTCTTGGTAAAGACCAGTTTTTCGGGCACGTCCTGATTGAAGAAGTCCTGCAAGTTCGTACCCAGCGATTCCAGGATATCTATAAGCGTCGCGATGGAGGGCGAAGTCAGGTCGCGTTCCACTTGGGAGATAAACCCTTTGGACAGTTCACAGCGGTCTGCCAGTTCCTCTTGGGTCAAGTTGTGCTGCATGCGCAGGCGCTTGATTTTCTCGCCGATCTTCATCCTTTCCCTCCTTCCCCGAGTTTCGTGATACTAAACTTGAAGTTTAGCAACACTAAACAAGTGTATTGTACCGAGTGGGATGATGCATGTCAATACCCTGTTACGAAGAATTTTGCAGGGAAAATGAAATAATCCCTTTCCTCGGGAAATAGGCATGTAGAGGGCGATTTGCGAGGGGGGATTTTGGGGTGTGGGATCTGGCAAGAATAACCTTCTTGGGAACCATGGCAGGGCTGCTTGGCACCGGAGGGGGAGGAATCCTCTTGGGGCTTGGCCGCAGGCCCAGGGGAGCGGAACTCAGCTTCCATCTGGGGCTCTCTGGCGGCGTCATGCTGGCCGTGGTTTTCCAGGATCTGCTCCCCGAAGCGCTGGCCTTAGGGGGAGTGGCCACCTCTTTTTCCGGCTTGGTTTTGGGCATGGCCGCGCTGATGCTGCTGAAACCCTTCTTTTCCCGGGGCAGCCGCGGAGGGCTGATCCAAACGGGGCTGTTTTTGGGCCTGGGTATTGCTGCACACAACTTCCCCGAAGGGCTGGCCATTGGCGCAGGTTACCTGGCCTCAGAGCAGCTTGGATTGGGTTTGGCCCTGGCCCTCTGTCTGCACAACATCCCCGAAGGAATGGCCATGGCTGCACCGCTCTTGGCCGGGGGGGCTGGAAAAACGACCGCGGTACTCTTGACCCTGGCTGCAGGCCTGCCCATGGGTGTGGGGGCGTTGGCTGGAGGGCTGTTTGGCACCCTCAGCCCGGTAGCCTTGGCGGGAACCTTGGGCTTCGCCGCAGGGGCCATGCTCTTTTTGGTTTTCCACGAGCTCCTGCCCGAGGCCAACCGCCTAGACTACCCCTTCGCGGCCACCTGCGGGGCTGTTCTTGGGATCATGATTGGCCTGGCGCTTTTGGTGGTGTTCTAAAGGCAGGACATCTTTATTCCGATAATAGAAATGACGGGAGAATTGGGAGGGGGCGGCGCGGTGAACAACTTCTATATCGCAGGACTGCGCGCGGTGAGCGCGTACCATGCGGCTGCCAAAGCCTATTCCATTTCCCTGGAGCGCATAGCCACAGGGAAACGGATTAACCGCGCCGCGGATGATGCTGCTGGGCTGGCCATTTCCGAACGGATGAAGGCCCAGATCCGCGGGCTAAGGCAGGCCTCCCGCAATGCCCAGGACGCCATTTCCCTGCTGCACGTGGCCGATGGAGCCTTAGGGGAAATGCAGGCCATCCTCCACCGCCTGCGGGAGATTGCGGTGTACTCAGCCACGGGCACCCTCACCGAATCAGAGCGCAGTGCCCTGCAGATGGAGTTCAACGAACTCGTTGAGGCTCTGAACGATATGGCCCAGGAACACCAACTTCAACACCATACCCCTTCTGGATGGCCGCCACGATGACAAGAACCCCCTGATGATCCACATCGGCGCCAACGCGGGCCAGAACATGGACATTGCCTTGGAAGACATGAGTCCGGAAGCCCTGGGTCTGAAAAAGGAAGGCCAAACCATCTCAGTGTCCACTCAAGAGGAGGCCAATGACGCCATCGGCCTTGTGGACGAAGCCTTGGCCAAGGTGTCCTCCCAGAGATCCTATGTTGGCGCCAAAGTGAGACGCCTAGAGCACACCGTGAGCAACCTGGACAACATGGCCCTCAACCTGACCGAGGCGGAGTCGCGCATCAGCGATGCCGACATCGCCCTGGAGGTTCTGAACATGGTTTCGGCGCAGATCCGCATGCAGGCAGCCTTAGCCATGATCGCCCAGGCCAATGCCGCCCAGCAGATGATCCTGCAGCTGCTCTGGCCCGCGAGGTAACCACTCCAGTCACCCCCTATAAAAGGAACAAGGCTGCCAGCGGCAGCCTTTTTTGCTTATTGGACTCAATTCCTTTTCCCAGCACATGCTTCCCAATAACATCGAAACAAACACAGCCATTGCACGTACCTGATCTCCGCCCCAAGGGGGTCCCGGGTCAGCCCTGCTNGGCGGCAAGCCTTGGCCAGCTGGGGCTTGGTAAAGGCGGCGCGGAAACCACCCTGGAGCACCTTCTGGATAAAGCTGCGNTAGGGGCCCAGCCAGTGGTCAAGAACCCCTGGCGCAGAGGCAAGAAAACGCGCCAGGGGCATATAATTCAAGTGGTGAAGCGGGGCGCTCCGTCCTAACTGTTTTTCCTCAGCTTCCTCAGGTATTTTAGGACAGCGACAATTGTCTTGGCATCGTTGATCTCGCCTTGGTCGATCATCCCTTCCACTTCATCCAGGGGTATCCAGCGTACGTTGATGTCCTCTCCTGCCTCCAGCTGCTGCTCTCCCTTGGTCAAATTGCTGGCAAAAAAGAGGTGCAGCACTTCGTTGGTGTAACCTGGAGTGGGAAAGATGTGCCCTAAGGACTCCCAATGCTCAGCGCTGTAACCCGTTTCCTCCTGAAACTCCCTTTGGGCGCACTCCAAAGGGGACTCGCCGCGGTCAATGGTCCCCGCGGGGATCTCCAGCATGTTGCGTGCGGCAGCGGGCCGGTACTGCTCCACAAAGAGGACCATGCCGTCCTGCACCACCAGGGTTGCGGCCGCGCCTGGATGGTCCACCATCTTAAACTGCCTCACTCTACTGCCGATCCATACGTCTTTGGTTATGAACCTGAACAAAGCCATCACCTCACGCTCTAATAATTCTGGCCAAAAACGTAGACTCCTGTCAAAAAGCTGGCAACTGCAGGCCTTTCTTTTCTCCCTGCAGTAATCTGGGAGCATCGAGTGGTTATACTATGCCCATGACCTAACTGGAAAGGAATGGTGCTGGTGGCTGCCNAAATGCTGATCTATCCCGTCTTAATCCTGCTTGTGGGCGGGTTTATCCTCCTGACCGTGCCCAGAGATCATCTGCGGACTTTGCTGCCCTACGGAGTGGTGCTGGGCGGACTTGTGNATTTTCTGGAATGCGTTGTCACAGGAACCCTGGGGATCACTTCCTTTAAAAACCTTTGGATCTTTCATGCCGGGGGCCACCCTCTCCTGGGCNATGTGGCCTGGGCGTTCATAGTAGTCTTCTACCTCTATTTCTGGCCCAAGGGCAACAGATATTTGGGCTATCTGTACGCCCTAGCTTTCGCGCTGCTGGCCACTGGGTTCAGTCAGGTTGTCAGCCAGGCGGAGCTCTTTGACTATGCCCCTTGGTTCTATCCNCTGCCAATGTTTGCCATCTTCCTAGCCCGTTTCGCCCTTGCTACCTGGGCTGCCAAGCGCTGGGGAGCTCTAGACTAGCGCCCCGCTGCGCCCACAAAATGTCCCCCCACGGAAGGAACCCCATCTCGCCGTGGAGAAGTTTGGGGGTGAAGTTAGAAACTTCCTCACGGGGTGGGACGGATGAGAAGAATTTGCGTAGCAGCAGTTTTCCTGGTACTAATNTTGACGTTGTCTGCGGCCTCTGCCCAAGAAAGCGGAGTGCGAGACACAGCCGCCTTAGAGGCATTCTTTGATGGCGTGTTTGCCGTTCAGCTTGCCCAAGCCAATGTTCCCGGTGCCGAAATCGTAGTGGTTGCCGATGGCGAAATCATCTTTTCCAAAGGCTATGGTTTCGCCGATCTGGAAAAGAGTATTCCCATGAACCNCGGAACAACCCTGCACAGGCCGGGCTCCAATTCCAAGATCCTGGTTTGGCTGGCCGTGATGCAGCTGGTGGAACAAGGTAAACTCGATCTCTACATCGATGTCAACACCTACCTGGATTTCACCATCCCTTCCCGCACCATCTCCAACAGGGAAGTGCCCCCCATCACCCTCCACCACCTCTTGACACACACAGCAGGTTTTGANGATGAAGTGGCAGGGATCATTGTCTCAACACCCGATCTGCTCAAACCCCTTGACCAGTACGTAAAGGAGCATCTCCCGGCGCGGNTATTCACCCCCGGTGCGGTCATGGCTTACTCCAATTACGGAACCGCACTGGCAGCCTACATTGTGGAATTGGTGAGCGGCCAGCCGTTTGCCGTTTACGCCCAAGAGAAGATCATAGAACCCTTGGGCATGTCCTCCACTACCTTTGAGCAGGATTTGCCCGGCAGCCTGGCATGGCGGGTCAGCCCGGGCTACCGCTGGGCCGCGGGGCAGTTCGTCCGGGGAGAGTTTGAATACGTGCAGAACTATCCAGCGGGAGGCTTAACCAGCAGCGCCCTTGATATGGCTCGGCTGCTGACAGCCCTGCTCAGCCCAGGGGAAGAAACGACCGTACCGCAGCTTTTGACTGCAGAAACAGCCAGGACCATGCAAAGCCCGCAGTTTTCCGCGCATCCCCGGCTTCCGGGCATGACCTATGGGCTTTTGGAGTGGGAGTATAACGGATACAGGGTGCTGGGTCACATCGGCGATACCTTCCTCTTCAGTACGGGCCTCTACTTCCTGCCCGAAGCCAACGTGGGCCTCTATGTGGTTTACAACTCGGCAGTGGGAAGCGAGCCGCGCAGTTCCCTTTTGCGCGGGTTTATGGATCGATATTTCCCAGAGGAAAACACCGAGCAGCCAAGCCCTCGCCCCATCGCCCCGGGCACAGAAGGCGGCTACAAGGGCGTTTACTACAGCTCCCGCAGCAATTTTTCCGGTGTGGAATCCCTGCTGCGCCTGGCGCAGGCACTAAAGGTGGATGTCGATTCCCAGGGCTACCTCGTCCTGCAGGCCGGTGCGATGGCCAAGCGCTTTGGAGAAATCGCCCCTGGGCTCTTCCAGGAGCTGAACGGCGAGGGCAAGATCGCCTTCGCTTTCCAGGACGGCAGGGCGGAGCGCATTTTGGTGCCGGGGCCAGCCGCGTGGCTGCGCTTACCCTGGTATCAAACCCCTTCCTTCCTCTTGGGCCTTGCGGGTGGTGGAGCCCTGTTCATGCTGGTCACAGTGCTTGCCTGGATCAAGGTGCTGTTTAGGCCCAGGCAGAGGCAGGGATCGTTTATTCTGCCCAAGGTTTTGGCTGTGCTGTTCATCCTGCTCTTTTTCACAGCTGTGGTACTGGGAGTGGAGCTCCTGGCCACAGTCCATCCTGCCTACAACGTACCCCTGTTGGTGCTGGAGCCTTCTTCTACCCTTAATGTCCTGCTTGTGCTCACGAAGGTTCTAGTGGGGCTGGGAGCACTGATGCTGGTCACAACCATCTATGTGCTGGCTGCCAAGAAGGGAAGCCTCTGGCAGAGGATCCACTACACGCTCCTGACCCTCAGCGTACTCGGTGTGAATGTGGTGTTCTGGCAGCTTAACCTCTGGTGACGGGAGGTTAAATTCTGACGGATAGGAGAGCGCCATGGCTTTGATTAGAGAGTTCATCGAAGACTACAGGGGTAAGATCAGCCACTTTCAACACCTGGCGGAGGTATGCGCCTACCAGTGTGAAAGTGCGCTGAAGAGACAGGGCTTGCGGGTCCTGGTTACCTCGAGGGCCAAAAGGCTGGATAGTCTCGCCTCGAAAGTTGAGGACAGGGCGCAGGAAAAGAACTACCAGAGTATTGAAGAAATCTATGATGATATTGTTGACCTGGCTGGGGTGCGCATTGCCCTGTTTTTCCCCCAGGACCAGAGAGAAGTGGACCAGTTCATCCGCTCCAACTTCAAGGTAGACAGCGTCAAGGATTTCCCCGAAGCGTTGGGGCATCCTGGAGCCTATCCCAAGCAGTTCTTGGGCTACGTAGGCCGCCACTACCGCCTCTACCTAAAACCCGACTCCCTTCCCCCAGAAGAAAGACACCTAGCAGAGCACGTCATTGAGGTGCAGGTGGGCACCGTGCTCATGCATGCCTGGGCCGAGGTTGAGCACGACCTGGTCTACAAATCCACCGGTGCCTTTCTCTCCCAGGACGAATACGCCATCCTGGATGAACTCAACGGATTGATGTACGAGGGAGAGATGGCCCTGGAACGCCTGCAGACGGCGGCAAAAAGGAGAATCAACGCGGAGCAGCAACCCTTTTCCAATCATTACGAGCTCTCATCTTACCTCAACGATCAGAAGCGCAGGGCCCTGCCCGGGCCCGAGTGCCGGTTTTCCGTAGGGCGCACCGATGTCTTGTTTCAGTTTCTCAAGACCATCGGCCTCAACTCAGTGCCTGCGCTGCGCCCCATTCTGCAGGCCTGCAGCTTCGGCCCAGAGGAAGAGCCTCTAGCCCAGCAGATTGTGGATCACCTGCTGGTTGGCGATGCTGACTTGTACAGGGAGTGGGATCAAGCAAGGATCACTGTTGGCGCTTTCGATCCCTTTGGCACCCTCTATGAAACCGTATCCTGTTTTTCTGAAGATGGGGGCTTAGGCGCCTTTATGCGCAGCTGGATTGCGGTGGAGCAAGTTCTAGGGGAAACGCTGTATAAAGTACTGAAAGGTGAGCCCTCGGATCTGGTGTTGGACGCCTGCGCGGCGGAAAACCTCAGGCGCGCTAAGCAGCTGCGCAACCAGATCCTCTTTAGCTGTGAACCGCCCAGCCCAGAAGAACTAGAACGGGGTGAGGAGTTCCTCCGCGGCTTCATGGACTTTCTCAGGCAGGAGTTAGCTGAGCCCAGCCTCCGGCGGCACCAAGTCCGATAAGCATATCTTTACAGATTTATAACACCCCTGATGCATAGGAACGTTACACTCATAGTGGAATGAACTTCTTCGTAAATTTTCATGCAGCGGATGCAAAACAAAAGGAGGAGACTGGATGAACGTCTACGCAAAAGCACTGGAAAAGCACAAGGAATGGCGCGGCAAGGTTGAGGTTGTCAGCAAAGCCGCAGTGAAAAGCGCTGCTGAACTCAGCCTAGCTTACTCGCCAGGCGTGGCTGAACCCTGCCGGCAGATCGCAGCAAATCCTGAAGTCGTCTGGGATTATACCTGGAAGGGCAACACCATCGCGGTGGTATCCGATGGTTCGGCAGTTTTGGGCCTGGGCAACATTGGCCCGGCGGCCGCCCTGCCAGTCATGGAGGGCAAAGCGGTTCTGTTCAAGGAGTTCGGCGGTGTGGATGCAATTCCCCTCTGCTTGAACACCCAGGACGTTGATGAGATAGTACAGGCAGTGAAGCTCCTGGAGCCCACCTTCGCTGGGATCAACCTGGAAGACATTTCTGCCCCCCGCTGCTTTGAGATTGAGGCGAGACTGCAGGAAGAAACCAATATGTTCATCTTCCACGATGACCAGCACGGCACCGCCGTTGTCACCTTGGCGGGCCTGATCAATGCCCTGAAAGTTGTAGGTAAGGGCAAGGACGCCGCCATCGTGGTAAACGGCATCGGCGCTGCGGGCGCTGCCATAGTCCGCACCCTGCTGGAGGATGGCTACACCAACATCGCTGCCTGCGGGCGCAGCGGCAGATTGATTCCGGGCGATGCAGCCAACAATCCCGTCCAGGAGGAAATTGCCCAAGCCACCAATCCCCAAGGCCTCAAGCAGAATCTTGCTGAAGCCATGCAGGGCGCCGATGTGTTCATTGGAGTATCGGCTGCCAACATAGTAACTCCCGAGATGGTCAGAAGCATGAACAGCCAGCCCATCGTGATGGCCCTGGCCAATCCGGAACCGGAAATCGCCGTTGAACTGGCCCTGGAAGCCGGTGCCGCCATTGTGGCCACAGGGCGTTCCGACTATCCCAACCAGATCAACAACGTGCTGGGATTCCCCGGCATTTTCCGCGGTGCCCTGGATGCACGGGCCAAGGAGATCAACAGTGCCATGAAGCTGGCAGCAGCTAACGCCATTGCCAGCTTGGTTGAAAATCCAACTCCAGAGTGCATCATCCCCTCACCCTTCGATCCCAGGGTGGCCCCGGCTGTGGCCAAGGCCGTGGCAGAAGCAGCTAGACAGACCGGCGTAGCACGGGAGGTGTAACCAGCATGGGGTGTCCCTTTGACCAGGTGGTGGACCGCCGCAACACTGACTGCATCAAGTGGGACGGCGTTTTAGAGGTTTTTGGCCGGGAAGATGTGCTGCCCATGTGGGTGGCCGATATGGACTTCCGCCCTCCAGAGACGGTGATCAAGGCGGTGATGGAACGGGCAGCGCACGGTGTCTACGGGTATGAAAAAAAGCCCTGCAGCTTTACGGATGCCGTGCTCAACTGGTACCAAACCCGCCAGGGCTGGGAGATCGATCCCGCCTGGCTGATCCACACCCCGGGAGTTGTGGCCGGCCTCACCTTATCGGTGCTGGCCCTCACTGAACCCGGAGAGCCGGTGGTGATCCAGCCGCCTGTGTACCCCCCGTTTTACGGCGTGTTGAAGAGCAACGGGCGGACGGTTGTGGAAAACCCCCTGGTTGAAGTGGATGGCAAATATGTCATGAACGTAGGGGAGCTGGAGGACATTTTCCGCTCCGGCGTGAAGACGATGCTCCTGTGCAGCCCCCACAACCCCGTGGGCAGGGTGTGGAGCAGGGCAGAACTGGAAAAGCTGGGCGAGCTGGTCCTGAGGTACGGCGTCACGGTGATCAACGATGAAATCTGGTCCGACCTGGTCTTTCCAGGCGCCAAACACATTCCCTTCGCCACCCTCTCTCCGGAGATCGCCCGGCAGACCCTGACGTTCAATGCGCCAAGCAAGACGTTCAACATCGCCGGCCTCCACATCTCCAACGGGATCATCCCCAACAAGGAGTACCGGGAGAAGGTCTGCGGCTTCATGGAACGCCTGCACATGTGCTCTGTCAATTTCTTCGGGATGGTGGCGGCAGAAGCAGCATACAATACCGGGTCCCAGTGGCTGGACTCCCTCCTTGATTACTTGGAGGAGAACGCCAGCTGCGTAAGGAAAGAACTGGGCAGAATCGCGCCTCAGATTAGCATTGCCCAATCTGAGGGCACCTTTGTCCTGTGGCTGGACTGCCGTGAGCTTGGGATTCCCTTGGAAGAACTGAACCAGTTCTTTGTGCAGGAAGCGGGGATCGCCTTCAATGAAGGTTCATCCTTTGGCCCTGTGGGCCTGGGCTTTCAGCGCATGAACATCGGCTGTCCCCGCAGCCTGATCAAAGAAGCCCTAAGCAGGCTGGAACGGGCACTCTCGGCCCTCTAAGAACCAAAGCCTCCCCATTAACTCGGTGCAAAACCGCTAGGTGAGCCTAGCGGTTCAGACTGTCGAAAAACCCCTGCGTTTTCCATGGTTTATGGATCGCGGGGGGTCTTGGTTTATGCTAAAATCGATATGGTGATGGGAATGCTTGACAAAGC
>JGI24707J26582_10002445_pt1 | contig 13901 bp, 9 predicted proteins | sample BioPla1DNA1_FD_26582 | JGI IMG/M metagenome (IMG submission 26582) | reverse complement strand
TCGCGACCAGAACGCGGGCGTTCAACATTATGAGATTGGGGCTGCAACCTCAAAGGGAGTAGTATCCCGGGATGCCCCTGACGAGAGGAGGGGGAGCAGTCACGGGGCGGGGTGGCAGTAGCAGGCCGGACCGTCAGGCTCTTCGCCCTACAACCTGACCTGCCGCAGATCGATCTTCCGGGGAGTTCCAGTATCGATCGACTCCCATGCCAGGAACGTCGCAAGCGTCGTCGCGACACTCCCGATGAAATCCGGTTCTTCACCCTTCACAAACGCCAGGAGTTCCCCGGCAAACCCCTTGTCCTGGGCAAGCCGCCGCCGCTCTCGCGATGCCTTCCCGCCCCGCCGGAGTTCCAGGTCGCGGAAGTCGGTGATCCTCCCCACAGCGTTGTCGCAGAAGACCTCGACGGTCTCCTTTGGATACGAGGGGTCGCCGAGCGTCGTGTAGGTGACGGTGCCAAGCGAACCGTCATCGAACGCCAGGGTCGCCTGGAAGTTGTCGTACTTCTGGAGGGTCCCGGTCGGGTCGATGGCCCGGGCATAGACCTGGACCGGCCGTGCCCCGGTGATGTACTGCATGAAGTCGATGAAGTGGCAACACTCTGAGATCAGCATCCCGCCGCCCTGCTCATCGTCATGCACCCAGTGTTCGGGCGGGATCTGTCCGGCGTTGACGCGGTAGTGCAGAACCGCCGGCGTGGTCCGGTTCCCGAAGAACTCCTTCATCTTCCGCGCAAGCGGGGAATGACGCCGGTTAAACCCGACCATCAGCCGGTTCCCTGACTCGTTCCATGCCTCGACGACCCTCCTGAGCCCATCGATATCGACCGCGAGCGGTTTTTCCACAAAGACGTCTTTTCCCGCCCGCAGCGCGTCGATCGCCATCGGGGCATGGAGGTCGTTCCTGGTCGCGATCAGCACTGCGTCGATATCAGGGTCTTCCAGGATCTTCTGGTAATCGGTGGTGCAGTAGGAGAACCCGTACTTCTTCGCGACCGAGTGCGCCGAGAGCCCTGTCGCGGTCGCAAGCCCGGCAAGGTTCACGGGGAGACCGGGGAGGTGGGGGTAGAGGGAGCTCAGGGCGTGGACCCCGGCACCGATGCACCCAAGCGTCCTGACCGCGGTCGGCTCCCCCCGTCTCCGGGTCTCCTCCGGTCTCTCGAGGTAGGTGAGGGTGCTGGATGCGCCCGAGCCGTTTGGGCTGTATTGCAGGAGGACCCCGATATACCGCTCTCTCCCTGTGTTGATGAGGTTGTAGGCCTCGGGTGCATCATCAACCGCGAAGGTATGGGTGATCAAGGGGTCGAGGTCGATCTTTCTCTGCCGCACCAGTTCCAGGAACGCCTCCATGTTTCTCCGCTCGGTCCACCGGACGTAGATCGGGTAGTCGATCCCCCGCTCCTCGTAGTTCCGGTCGTAGCGGCCGGGGCCGTAAGACCGGGAGACGACGACCTCAGCCTCCTTCTGATAAAAGATATCCCGGGGCACGTTCATGCCGACGTTCCCGACGACCACGACCCTGCCCTGATCCCTGACCAGGCAGCCGGCGGCCTCGATGGGAGCGCTCGACCGGGTGGCTGCGGTGATGATGACCGCGTCTGCCCCGAACGGCGAGAAGGCCTTCATCCTCTCTGAGAGGCCGTCGTAGTTCGAGACGACATCAGCACCGAGGCTTGCTGCGAGCGTGAGTTTCTCCTGATCGATATCGATCCCGATGACCCGGCACCCCGCGGCCTTGAGGATCTGCACGACAAGAAGCCCGATCAGCCCAAGCCCGATCACCGCAACGTTCTCGCCCACGGTGACCTTTGCATTCCGGACACCGTGCATCGCGATCGACCCGACGGTCGTGAACGCCGCTTCCCTGAAACCGACACCGTCGGGGACCTTAACACAGAGATTCTTCGGCACCGAGACGTACTCGGCATGCACCGCATACCCGGCCCCGCCGCAGGCGACACGGTCACCGACCTCAAAATCGTCGGTCCCGGTCTTCACCACCGTCCCTGCACAGCTGTAGCCGAGCGGTTCTGGCTTTGAGAGACGGCTCATTGCCTGCCGGTACGCCGGGAGGGGCCCGTCCGTACCGATCTTCTGGATAACCTTCTTCACGTCGTCGGGGCGTGCTTTTGCCTTGCCGATGAGCGACTGCTCCGCGAGGTTGATCAGCGACGACTCTGTGCCGGCGCTGATGAGGGAGTAGACGTTCTCAACGACGACTCCTCTCCTGACGGCGGGAACGGGGACGTTCTCCACCCGGATAGATCCCGCCTGCAGATCGAGTAATACCTGTTTCATGCATGTTCACTCCATATCTGTGACTGAGTGAGACAATCGAGTACCTCTGATGTCATGAAGAGATCAGGGTAGTTCTTCGACGGCTCCACGGTCGATGACCTGATCCGGAGCAGCCGGCAGAGAGCCCCAAACAAACGCGTCTCCGCGGTTTCGCTGTACCGCCTGCGGGCGATCTGCCGGTAGACGGCGTAACCGAACCTGAACGCCCGGTGTTGTAGGGGGTACTCGCCGATCGACGCCATCTTCGCCGCTGCAACGATCGACGAAGGCAGGTTGTTCCAGGAGCCAGGCTCCCACCGGGGCGAAAGACCTCCCTGCATGGTCTTCTCGAGCCTGTTGAGGCAGAGGCCGGCGTGCTCCAGATAGTGGCCATTATTCCGGGACACGTAGATAAAAGAGGCGTTTGCGAACGCGTACGCCCCCGAGAGGTGGTAGGCGAAGGATAACCCGCTCCCCGACCAGTTGAACCGCCCGCACGGGCACAGGGCAGCCGCGAGCCACTGCGCCCCCTTCGCGAGGCTTTCGTCGATCCGGTCATCCCTGAACACGTCGTTTGCCTTTGCAAGGTAGTACATGGTCACTCCCTGGTAGTGCACGCAGGGGAGGTCGAAGACGTAGGGGTAGGTCCCCTTATCGATGGCGTAGGGGTAGACNCCGTCATCCCGCTGATGCCTGACGACGTTCTCCGCTGCTCGCACGGCAGCCGCATGGGCGTCCCGGTCGTCGTATCGCTCCGCATACCGCGCAAGGAATGCTCCACAGGAGGCGTCGACGTTCAGGTGGTCAGCGGTGTACTGCGCCGACTTCAGGAAGTAGCCTGGACGTTTCTCAGCCGCGACGACATAGTCCCGCGCCTTCATGAGTGCCTCCTCGTGGGGATACCGATCCGCCGCCTCCAGGAGAGCGTCGCCAATAAAAGCGGTGATCAGGGCAGACGGCTGGTTGTAGTTGACATGGACTTCGTTCCAGGATCCGTCCGGGTTCTGGCACTCGACGACGTAGTTCAGGATTGGACCCACGAGTGGGTCGCCGCCTGTGCGGAGCATCGCCTTCGCAACCTCGGCATGCACCCGGTTGCGGATGATCCCGAAGACCGGGTCGCGGATATACGCTACCTCGCCGTCGACGACCGCTATCTCCCTGATAGCCCTGGTAGTCCCGGTGACCAGCGACGTCAGGCGCCCGTCCATGTAATCCTCTCGATCTGCTGTTTTAGCTTGAGAGCAACCGCTCTCCGGTCATAGTTTTCTGCGACATACTCCCGCCCCCGGCGACCCATCTCCTCCATCCGCTCCGGGTCATCCAGGAGCGAAGAGAGCGTCGCGGCGATCGCCTCTGGCGTATTATCGGCGATGACCCCGGCACCCGACTCCTTCGCGAGGTTGGCGATCTCGCCGCTCCCGCAGCCGATGAAAGGTATTCCGCACGCCATGTACTCGTATGCCTTGGTGGGAGCGGCATACTCAAGGGTCTTGAGCCGTTTGAGCGGCGCCACCCCCACGAGCGACTCGGAGAGCAGCCCGGGGATCTCGTCCCGGGAGAGGACGCCCGTGAAGATGACCGAGTCGGTCAGGTTCTCCGCCTCCACCAGCCGCTCGAGGTCCTCCCGGGTATCGCCGTCGCCGACGACGAGGAACTTCAGGTTGTGGGCGCCGTTCATCGATTTGATGGCGAGGGCCACCTTGTCGAGATCCTGCGCGTGCCCGACATTGCCGGCGTATATGATCTGTTGTTTCTTCCCGGTGTTTGTGGGACGGAAGATCTCGGTGTTGACGCCGTTTGGCATCAGTTCTATGGGGGCTGTGACCGTGTAACGTGACGTGATCTTCCGCGCGAGTTCTTCGGTCGTGACACCCACAAGATCGGCCCGGGCAAGGCACATCGCTTCAAACTTCCGGCTCATCTTCTCGTAGATGCTGCCCTCCCTGATGAATCCGAGACTTACGGACGCGTCAATCCAGAGGTCGCGGATATCGAGGATCCACTTCGCCTTTGATCTCCGTCGGAGCACGTAGCCCGGGATCCCGGTGAAGAGAGGGGGGGCTGATGTGATGATTACATCAAACCGGTTCCGGGGCGAGCAGAGCCAGAGGAGAGCATGAAGCGGGAAGAGAAGATAATAAGCCATCCTGCTCACGAACCCCGGATCCCCGGACCCGGGCTGCCAGGTCCAGAGGCGTACGACCCTGACCCCATCGACCTCTCCTTTCCAGATCCGCCTCCAGGTGCGCGGGAACGACCCTGTGGGAAACGTAGGGTGAGGCGCAAGCACGGTCACGTCGACCCCCAGTCTTGCAAGATGCACGGCGGTGTCGTAGATACGTGATGCGTTCCCTGACTTCTCGGGCGGAAAGTGTTGTGATATGATGCATACTCGTTTCATGTGGTTCCTCGTGTCTTCAGACACAGTTTCCGTAAAACTCCCCTCCTTCCAGGACCCATGCATGAGAGGGTTAGAGGTACCTCTCTCGTCCATCCGGGGAGAGGAGGGAGATAGATGACGGCAATGATATTGGGATAGGTCGGGCTGAATTTGTGGGATACTGGCCCATCGAAGGGATACTCTCTTCCAGGGACACTGGATGCACCAGCGAACCATCACCCAGCACACGGACGGCAAAACCCTGGTTGATCCACCGTTCATGGTCGAGGATGTTTCTGGTATCTATGACAAACTTCGTCCTCATCCGGAGCCTCGCCGGATCGATCGTCTGGAAGAGATCATGGTCAGCGAGTACGACGATGAGATCGCTCCCGGCCGCTGCTTCAACCATATCCATGAGGGGATGCGGGAACTCCCTCACGTAGGGGTCGTGGCACCTGACGGTATACCCTTCATTCTCTGCGAGCTGGATGAACTTGAACGCAGGGCTTTCCCGGGTGTCATCGATGTTGCCTTTGTAGGCGACACCGAAGATGCTGATAACCGGATTTTTGATCTCATGAAGCAGGTTGCGGGCGATCTGCAGCACGTAGTTCGGCATCAAATCGTTGATCTCCCGTGCCGTAGAAACCATCCTGCACCGTGTTGAGTTCTCGGTCAGGAACCAGGGATCAATGGCGATGCAGTGCCCACCCACCCCCGGACCCGGGTTGAGGATCGAGACCCGGGGATGTTTGTTTGCGAGGGTGATGGCCTCCCAGACGTTGACACCGCACTCCTCAGCGAGTTTTGCGAACTCGTTTGCGAGCGCGATATTCACGTCACGGCAGGTGTTCTCCATCAACTTGACAAACTCAGCCGTCCGCGTGTCGGTCTGGTAGATCTCTCCGCGAACAAAGGTCTGGTAGATGAAGGTCGCCTGGTCGGTGGAGTCCCGGTCGTACCCGCCGATGACGCGNCTGTTACTGACCATCTCCTCCAGGGTCCGCCCCGGGATCGCCCGCTCCGGGCAGTGTGCGTATAAGAAGTCGCCNATGGCAACGCCGCTCTTCTCAAGCCTGGGGATGATGACCCGCTCACTTGTTCCGGGGGGAACGGTCGATTCAAGGATAACCAGGTTCCCCTTCCGGAGGTGGGGCGCGATCATGTCGGCCGCGTTCTTGATGTACGAGAGGTCTGAGACCTTCGTTGCCGGGTTCAGTGGTGTCGGAACAGCGATCAGGAATCCGTCTGCGGCCACAGGCTCGGTCCTTGCAACAAACCGGTCTTTTGCCCGGAGATAGAGATCCTCGATACCAGGCTCCTTAAACGGGAGTTCTCCGTTATTCAGACAATCTACTACGCTCTGTTTCACATCGACACCTACAACGTCTGACCCATGAGCGGCAAGCAGCAGCGCGGTCGGTAACCCGATGTATCCTAACCCCAGTACACAAATTTTCATACAGTTCTCCCTCTTTGCGATTATTGGGCCCGTGTGGCAGCACAGACCATCACGATCATTTTTCCGGCGATTCCATCCCCATAGGGGTTTTCCCAGGNGCGTGTCCGGGCAGTGGCCAGACGAACTCCTTCAAGGATCCTCTCTGCGTCAGCACCNACCAGGATGTTCGATCCGACGTCCAGCGTCTCGGGCCGCTCTGTGTCGTAGCGCATTGTAGCGCACGGAACGCCGAGAACACAGGTCTCCTCCTGGACGCCGCCGGAATCAGTGAGCACGAGTTTTGCCTGCGATTCCAGCTGCAGGAACTCTAAGAATCCGAAGGGTTTGGTGAGGTTTAGTCCGTCGACCCCGACCCCGAGCTCATTGATCCGTTTCTCGGTCCTCGGGTGGACCGGGAAGACGACCGGCAGGGAGAACTCTTTCTGCACCTCATGAAGCCCCTTCATGATCTCCTTGAGCCGCGCCCTGTTGTCTACGTTCTCCTGCCGGTGGGCGGTGACGAGGAAGTATTCACGGGGTTCGAGGTCGAGATCTTTGAGGACGTTGCCCTTTTTCTTCGCGATGTCGAGATTCTGGTAGACCGCATCGACGATGGTGTTGCCGGTCACACAGATCTTTTTATCAGCGATGCCTTCTGCGAGGAGGTTCTTGCGGGCGTTCTCTGTCGGGGCAAAGAGGTAATCAGAGATATGATCAGTGACGACCCGATTGATCTCCTCGGGCATCTGGCGGTTAAAACTCCGGAGACCTGCTTCGACGTGGCCCACCCGCATATGGAGTTTCGATGCCGCGAGAGCCCCGGCCATGACGGTGTTGGTGTCCCCCTGCACAAGGACGATGTCCGGAGACTCCTTTGCCAGAACATCCTCGACGCCGGTCATGATCTTCGCTGTCTGGCCTGCATGGGTCCCGGACCCCACGTCGAGGTTGTAATCGGGGTCGGGCAGTTCAAGCTCCTCAAAGAAGAGCCGGTCCATTTCGTAGGAGTAGTGCTGTCCGGTGTGGAGTATGAAGTAGTCAAGACCTCTCCGCTCNCACTCTCTGATAACCGGAGACATCTTGATGATCTCGGGCCGCGTGCCAAGAATTATTCCAATCATTCTGCATCCTCTTGTTGCAAATTGTGTGTGCTCCTCCTCACTCCCGCATTCTTGCTATGAGAGCAAGTATCAGGCCCATTATGAGGGCGACGGTCCCGGGGATCAGGAAGAGCGATGCAAGCATGCTCTTCCCGATCGGGAAGAGGCCGGTCNNATTGAAGTCCTGGAGAGACTGGAACAGAAGAAAAGTTCCAGCGAGCATTGCACCAAGCCCTGGTAAACCCATGCGCAGGAGCGGTTTTTTCTCGACCGTGAGCCAGAATATCGATCCGAGCACCTCTAATCCGTGCGATATGGGGTTCATCGTGGATGTATCAAAATCACCNTATTTGCAGTTGATTGGAGCCTCCTCGATGCGCAGGTGCTTCTCCTGCGCGATCTGGAGCATCTCAGATTCGGTTGAAAAATCATCTTTTCTCAAGGTGATAAGCATCGATTCCATGGTCTTCTTGCTTAGTGCCCGGAAACCACACTGTGAGTCGGTGATCGAACTGCCGTTGCTGGAGGCGAGATCGAGCACCGCCCTGCCAAGCCTCCGGTATGCGGGCATCTGGTCGAAGGTCCGGAATCCGATGACAAAGTCGGCAGTGTCAGAGAGGATCGGTTCGATCAGGCGGGGTATCTCCGCGGGATCGTGCTGGCCGTCTCCGTCCAGAAAGACCAGGCAGTCGTAGTTATGCTCGACTGCGTAGCGGAGAGCACTTTTTATCCCCCGCCCTTTTCCCATCCGGGTTCCGTGTGAGATCACGGTCGCTCCGGCATCCCGGGCTATCTTTGCGGTATTATCTGTACATCCATCATCTATCACCAGAACTTCGTCGACGTGCGGTCGGGCCATCAGGACTACCGAGCCGATTGCAACCTCCTCGTTGAAGCAGGGGATCGCTGCGAGTGTTCTTGTGCCACCCGGTCGCCGGGTCCGCAGGGTAGCAGGTTCAGCGATCTCATCCACCATCCGCCGGTACCCGGCGATCGTCGGCGCCCGCAAAGGGTCTATATGCTCCTGGACCTCACAGCGAAGGGCAGGAATATGTATCTGGCTTTCCTGATCAAAGTTCCAGGATGTGTATCGCTCGATCCATCTGTCTGTCTCTGCATCTACGTACTGTGGCAACGGCACAGTTATTTCTCCGGCGAACCATTCCTCCAGATGAGCGTATGGTCTCGCCAGAACTGGATCCTTGTCGTACATCCACTTTCCCCCCTTGACGTACTGAAACGGGACTGTGCAGGGATATATTAATAGGTTATTATTAACCATAAATAGTTAACAAATTGGATTGGTTAATTAAATTTAATCTACTGCGGGGGCTCTATCCCGTACCCCTTTAGTTAAATGTTTCGAGATACAAGAGGTGGTCAGGAATCTGATACCATCCATCGATAGAAGGAGGGAGCACGGTGATCCTGGTGGGGTCGGGTTTGGTCGTGTTTCTCGAACCGTAATGTTTAATAAGCAAGATCCCGGATGATGGGTGGAAGAATCGATTTCCCCTGCCGCACCTTCTTTGGAAAAACCATTGTCTTCGACCTGATCCTTTTTAAATGGCAGCGACAGCAGGGACCCATTTTCCAATCATACCTGACCGTCATTGCCTCATAAGATAGTATTATATTCGACAACAGTCCCGCACNGACAGATCAGTCGTGCTGCCCCTCATCTGGCGCAAGGAGTGCTGATACCTCCGCCATGAGGGTATAGTAGCGGTGACGCCGACCGGCACGATACCGGCGGCTCTTCTCATCGTTCGGGAGCGGCGTAAAAGGGATCTCATATGAGATATCCTGGAGTACAAGCCCCTCAGGCGGCGCCGCAGGAAGCCTCTGTCCCGGAGGGCTGGCAAGGAGCCGGGCGATATCTCCAGCGCTGGCTTCGCCTCTCCCCACTCGCTCAAGCGCGGTCGCCATGCCCCTGACCATATTCCAGAGAAAACTCTTCCCGGTCACCTCAAAGATGGCGAACGGCCCGTTCTCAAAGACCCGGGCGCTGATCACCTCTCGCCAGGGGTCCCGGCCGCCGGTGCGGGCGAACGCCAAGAAGTTGTGCCGACCGGCAAACTCTGCTGCTGCTTCGTGCATGAGGGCAACGTCACCCGGGACCGGGAAGAAATAGTAACGGTAGGTTCGCGACGTGGCGCTGTATCGCGGGTGGAATTCGTCCGGCACCTGCGCCCATGCTGTACACCAGATATCCTCTGGAAGCACCCGGTTCAGTGCACGGATCGCTCGATCAGGTTTGTCGGTCAAAAACGAGCAGACCTGACACCTGGCATGTACCCCGCGATCGGTGCGACCGGCTGTGACAAAACCTGCCTTCCGCCAGTCTTCGAAGAGACCCAGGCGTTTGCAGGCTGCGATAAACTCGCCCTCCACGGTGCGGAGCCCGGGCTGCATCTGGGAGCCGAAGAAACGGTCGCCGAAGTACGAGAAACGAAGCGCCAGTTTCATCGGTCTACCGTTCGCCGGATACGGCGGAGGGCACTTTTTATGGATTGCTGGGTGTAGGTGTGCAGCGGAGTCATCTTTCCTCCGACCATTGTCCGTCCTTCCCTGATCGCGGAGAGGATGGAGTCCACATCAGGCTCAGATGCGACGTACGTGACCCCGAACCCGACGTAACGGGCGTTGTGGGCGTCACTTCCGGCAACCCCGGGTTTCCCGTATCGTTGTGCGGAAATCGCGGCCCTCCGGTTCGCCGATCCGGTGATGTAACGGCTGTTGAAGATCTCCACGGCATCCACAGCCGCGATACTGGTCGCAAGCCTCCTTCCGACGCCGTGGCGCCACCGGTGGTAGGGGTGCGGGAGGATCAGGAGGGCCCCACGTGCGCGGGCCAGGGCGACGGTCTCGAGGAAGTCACGTCCTGGCGGCAGGGCCTCGGTGACCCCGAGGGCCAGCAGGTGACCTTCTCTTGTTGATATCTCGATGCCCGGGATCACGATCACGGGGGTGTCACACTGCAGGGCGTAGCGGGCCCCGGCCACGGTATCATGGTCGGTGATCGCGANGGCATCAAGACCGATCGCCTCTGCCCGGCGCAGAACCTCCTCCACACTGCTCTCTCCGTCTTTGGAGAACCGGGTATGGACATGCAGATCGCACCGCAACATGAGATCAGACTATTTGTCATCCGAGGATAATAATTGAGGTGTATGCGTATTCTCCTCCCGACTGGTTCGGCAACGGTTGAGATTGTGGAGGCAGCGGCTGCGCGGGTGAGCGACCGCTATGAGGTTGATGTGGTGGTCACNGGTGATATTGCATCGTTCCTTACGCCCGGCGATCTTGCGAGGCTGCTTCGCGGCGGCGACTATGATATGGCGATAGTCTCCGGGATGTGCACTGCATCCTTTACCGATGTCGAGCGTGAGACCGGCGTCCCGGTCTACCGGGGACCGCGGCATGCGGCAGACCTCCCGCTGGTGCTTCCGGTGCTGGACCGGATAAGGCTCTCAAGGTCTCTTCCCGCCGATGAATTCCTGGCAGAGACGCGTCGCGAGGAGGCCTGCCGGCAGCTGGCGCTCCGTGAAGAGGCAGCCTCTCCGGATTTCATCATCAGGGGTGTTAAGATCGGCGGAGGGGCGCGGATGAAGGTGCTCGCCGAGATCATGGACGCGCATAAACATGAAGACCTGGAGGGGGAGGTCAGGCGTTTCTTTGCTGACGGGGCAGACATCGTGGACCTGGGGTTTGGTTTCGATGCGACCCCTGAGGATGTGGAGANGTGTTTTTCGGCCCTCGAGGGTATCGAGGGGGCGCTGGCGGTTGATACGCAGGACCCGCTCCTCATCGCGGCGGCGCTCTCCCGTGCTGATCTGGTCCTCTCCCTGCACGAAGGGAACATACCGGCCGTCGGGAAGGCGGTGGCTGATGCCGGGGCGGCTGCGGTCGTGGTGCCGCGTGAGCGGACACTTCAGGAGAATCTTNCAGCGGCAGAGGAGGCCGGGATCTGCTGTCTCATCGCCGACCCCCTCCTCCAGCCNGTGGGGTCCGGGCTCACCGGTTCGCTCCCGGGTTTTCATGGGGTGTCCTATCCCCTCTTCTTTGGGNCCGGGAACGTCGTGGAGCTTCTGGATGCTGACTCTCCGGGAGCGAATGCGCTGCTTGCGGGGATGGCGTATGAGGTCGGCGCCGCTGTCATATTCACAAGCGAGCACAGTGACAAGACGACGGGGTCGGTGGCCGAGATGCGGCGCGCAACCGAGATGATGGCGTTGATGGCCGGCCGGCCGTACCCCAAGGACCTGGGGCTTGATCTGCTGATCCTGAAAGAGAAGCGGCGGCGCCGGGAGCCCCCGCTGGACTACGAGACGGTCATGGAGGCGCGTCCTGCGCCTGACGAGATCACCTACGACCCGCTGGGGTGCATCCGCATCGGTATCGAGGGGGACTGTATCGTCGCGGTGCACCGGGGTCGCGCTGTGCGGGGGAGACACTGGGAAGATGTCTTCTACACGTTGCTTGAGAATGGGAGCTTATCCCGCCTTGACCATGCTGCCTACCTCGGAAAAGAGCTCTTCAAGGCGGAGCTTGCTATCAGGCTGAAGAGGAGTTTTGAGCAGGATGGACCGTTCTGAACGATTGGGAGAGGGTCCTGATCCATCTCTCCATGGTCTCAGTTATGCGTGGATGGCCTCTTTTCCGGGGTCTGCTCTGCCGGCAGATGGAGGGGTTTGTCCGGAGACTCGCGATCCTCCCCGGCCTGGAGGTCGATGAATCTCTGCGGGACGGATGTTTGTCCCGCTCCCGGAGCATGAGGTGCCGGGGCCTACGACCGCAAAAACCTGGTCTTTGCGACCCTTGAAGATCCGGGGATCCCCGCCGGGGTCAGACCTGGACGGATGCCGCAAACCCACCCTATCGTGCCAGGTGCGGCAGAGATTGCATCAGATGTGGTAACCACCTGGCATGCGGTGGAAGATCGAAGGGAAACGAGACGGTGGCCCTGGCCAGGGGTGGTCGAGGATTCTGTTGAAGCCTCTGTCGGGGTTCATGTCACCGGGTAGTGTCCGGGGTTCTGGGGAGCGATTCTGTGGAGCCCAATATAGCCGAATTATAATAACAATTATATAATATTAGTAGTATCTCACTCGTGTGACAGTGGTGAGCGGTACCGAGCCCTCTTGATGGGTGAGGTCAGCAGTAGTGTGAAACCACCGGTGATCGAAGGAAGGTGTGTTTAATTTCTGTAGCCGGAAGAGAGGCTGCTCTCCCTGTCAGGTTTAGAGATGTGGTGAAACAATGAGGAGAAACCCAGTTCTACCAGGACTTGTGATTGTCCTGACCATCGGCTTCATCGCCTTGCCTGCCCTGGCAGCGACTGCCACGGTTGATATATGGGGAGGGGCATACCACCCTGCTTCGCTCACCGTCGAGGAGAACACAACGGTGACCTGGACGAATTATGATACGGTAAGCCATACTGTCACCAGCGCGGGAGGGTTCTTTGACTCCGGACCGATGGAGCAGAATGAGACGTTTGAGTATACGTTCACCGAAACCGGGACGTATCCTTATGGTTGTACGCTCAACGCCTCGAAGCAACGGGTGCCGATGCAGGGCGTTGTCATTGTTGTTCCGGAAGGGACGGTGATCGCCCCGACTGATAACGTCAGCTCCGGGGAGGAGCCGACGAATGTGACAGTGGCCGATGTGATCGCCCGGGACGAGAACCTGACTGCCTTTACGGAGGCTGTTGAGGTGGCCGGGCTTGTACAGACGGTTCTTGCGGTCGGCGGCCCATACACGGTCTTTGCCCCGAATGATGCTGCTTTCGAGGCTTTCGACAACGAGACCCTTGCAGCGCTCATCAATGATACTGAGATGCTGGATACCCTGCTTATGTATCACGTGGTGGAGGGGGATTATACCGCCGAAGATCTGGCGGCCGCGGTGAACATCACCGGGAACGAGACGGTTCTTTCGACGCTCAGCGGAGATACGCTCTCTATCAGCATGGAGAACGGCACCCTCCTGGTGGAGAACGCAACGATTGTCACGTCTGATATCATGGCTGACAACGGCGTTGTCCATATCATCGATAGGGTCCTGGTGCCACCAGGGAGCGGGATCGGCGAGGCACCGGAGAACGTGACCACAGAGACCGCACCGGAGAATGTGACCACAGAGGTCATACCGGAGAATGTGACCACAGAGGTCATACCGGAGAATGTGACCACAGAGACCGCACCGGAGAATGTGACCACGGAGGTCATACTGGATGAGCGCGTCATCCCCTGAGCCCCTGACCTCACTGTGACTGCTCCCCTGATTGAAATCAGGGGCATCCTGGGTATTACCCGTGAGATTGCAGTCCCAATCTCATAATGTTGAACGCCCGCGTTCTGGTCGCGATCCATCACCAACGGTAGCGTAACGAAAGTTCTGTAAAATTGAATTGGCCCTGGATCCAACCTGGATTTGCACAAAGGAGAAACAGGGCCATGGACACCTTTGCCCTCATCGCAGATTATCTTTCCGATCAAGAGGAAGGCATGAGGAACCTCATCGCTGCTTTCCTCAGATTGTAGAGGCGCTCCAGCAGGCGGGAGCCATCCCGTATGAGCGTACTGATTCCCGGAAGGCGCATCGGAACGGTTACAAGGACCGGTCCCTCAAGACCCGATACGGGAAAGTGAACTACCCCGCACCTGTTGGGCAGGGCTTCCCGGCTATC
>JGI24707J26582_10002440_pt1 | contig 13918 bp, 8 predicted proteins | sample BioPla1DNA1_FD_26582 | JGI IMG/M metagenome (IMG submission 26582) | reverse complement strand
GCTCGTCCTCATCGCCTGACCCGAATCATTTTCGACTGCGAGCGATTGTTGCTCCGCAGAACGAAGGTTCTGCTCCGCATCGATCAAAGCTTCAAGTTCCGCTTCGATGTCTTTAATTGATTTTTCTAATGTCGCGCTTTCTTCGACGTGCTGCCGGTGTGCGCTTTCCAACTGCTCCAACACGATTTTCGCTTTTTCGGATGCATCCTCGATCGGTGCGATGGTTTTGAGCGTTTCGAGTTCATCGTTAAGCCTGCTTATCTTTAACGGCAGTTCTTCACGTCTCGAATCATTCTCTTTTGCTTTCGTCAGGCGCTTCGCTGCCTCGTCTTTCGTCATTATCACTGTTTTCACGTCATCGGCCGATTGTTCGACTTTCTTCCGCTCTTCGACGACAGTCCCTTTTGCCGTTTGCCACGCGTTCCAAGCAGGATCGACCATGTGGCGAGCACGCTCATCATCTTCCAGACGTTTTTTGTGCCGTTGAAACGCTTCTTCAGACGCGGCGAATTGTTCGCGCACGGCCAGCGCCTTTTCATACTCGTCAATTATTGTGTTATCCTTGCGAATCTGCTCCAACGCGATCTCCGCCCGACGCAGTTTTTTCTGCGCATCCTCTTTCTTGCGGCCGAGCTGACGGAGGTCTTCTTTCATTTCCTCTTCGATACGTTTGAGCTCAACTGAAAAATCGTCAACGCCCCACAATAAGTGTGCATCGAGAAGCTCTTTGCGCCTCTTTATCGCGTCTTCTTCACCTTCAGGCAATTGAATGCTTTCCAGCTCATGAAACAGCCTGTCCTCAAGTTTTTCGCGCTCGTTCTTAGCGTCTCTCCACTTGTCCGCGAAGAGTTTCTGCATACGTTCATATAATCCCGTATCAAAGAGTCTTCTGAATATCTCAGATCGATCGCTGCTGCTCGTTCCGATCAGCTCATAAAATTCACCCTGGGCGATCATGGCGACTTGGCGAAACTGGCTCTTGTCGAGGCCGAGAAGTTCTTTCACTTCTTCCTCAACGGCCCTGATCATTGTCACGACACGTCCGTCGGGGTAAGTAAATTCGACTTCCGCAGCATGAGTTGTCATGCCCTGACCTCGCCTCTTAGGTCTCTCGTAGCTCGGGCTTCGCCTGATCGTGTACTCCTCGCCGCGAAGAACAAATTCGAGCTCAACAAACGTCTCGACACCTGCGTCGGCAAAATCGCTTCGCAGCTTGTCGCGACCGCGCGTCATACCGCTCGTATCGTCGTAAAGAGCAAACATGATCGCGTCGAAAATTAGCGTTTTCCCTGATCCCGTATCGCCCGTTATGAGGAAGAGTCCCTCCTCAAGATGGTCAAATGAAATCGTCGTCTCTTTCGCGTACGATCCGAAAGCGCTCATCGTCAACTTCACCGGTCTCATACTTCACCTCCCCCGAGGATGTCCTCCGCCCGTGCTGTCACTTCGCGAACAACGCGCAACTGTTCATCCGTCAAGGAGCGGTTCAATTGACGATTGAAGAACTCGGAGAAAAGATCGACCGGGCTCTTCTTAGTCAAGTCCGATTTCGCAATAAGTGTCTCCGATTCGGAAGAACCTGATCGCTTTCTCTCAAATAATAGCCGCATGACGTGAGGATAGACGTCACGAAGGCGGCTCATGGGATCGACGACGGGCCCTTTATCCGTCAACGTAACTTCGAGATAGTCGAATCGAGCTTTATCGTCAATACGCTTCAAATGCACTCCCTGTTCGAGCAATTCCGACAGAGTCCCGCGGATACGGCGCATGTCGCGCCGCCTCTCAAGCGGCTCCTGCCTGACGGTGACCGTTCCGTCCGCCGTCATGTCGACGATGAGAGCGCCCTTTACTTGATTGACTTCTGAAAATGAATAAGGGAGAGGCGACCCGGAATAAAAGACATCGCGCCGGCCGACCCGCTGTTTCCCGTGCAGGTGACCCAAGGCGACGTAATCGAAAGTTGAAAAGAGCGAGACATCAATTTCATCTGCCGTGCCGACTTGGAGCGTTTCGGAATCTGACCTGACAAGCTCGGAACCGCGCGCGACGACGAATTGATGGGCAATAAGAACCTGTTGTCCTCTTCCGCGCGTCACGCGCGACAGCGCCGCTTCGACTGCTTCTTCAACCGTCCTGATCTCGCGATCGGGAAAAAAGCGCCGCACGTGACCGGCTCGTATGAACGGTAAGAGATGGAACGTCGTCCACTGATCGGCACCGCTCGCCACTTCAACGGAAGGAATGACCCCGTTGAAGACGCCGGCAATATGAATGTCGTGTTTTTCGAGGAAGGAACTGCCGAACGACAGACGCTCTCCCGAATCGTGATTCCCGGCAATCATGAGGATCGGTACTGATAATTCCGACAACCGTATGAGGAATCGCTCGAAGAGATCGATCGCTTCGATGGACGGTATCGCTTTGTCGTATACATCCCCGGCAATGACGATCGCATCAGGTCGCTCGCGCTCGCATAAGTCTACGATCGAATCGAGCACAATCATTTGGTCTTCGATCATGGGAAATTCGTGGACGCGTTTCCCGAGGTGTAAATCGGACACATGGATAAAACGCAAAACTCAGTCCTCCCTTCCGAGAAACGCCAACAAACGAGGCAACTCTCTGTACGCCTGCTCATGCCCCAGCATATACTGCTCCAACAGTTTACTCTCATCGCGCTCCATGAGCGTGACATCGAGATCTTCGGGATAGAAGACGTAGGCTTTCCCCTGACGCTCAAGCTCTTCAATCTGTTCAAGTGTTTCGTTATACCTGATGTATCGCGTCATGATCGCCTCCCCTTCAATCGGCCGATGATTGAACAAAGCGTCCAATATCTTTAACCGCACGGGAGGATTCAGGCGGAAACCGCGCTCCCGCGTCAAGACGACCACAAAACGCTCGTACCCATCCTCGATGGCAGGCTCAAGCGCAATGCCCGAGCCCAGCCCGCCGTCAACGTAATCTTCTCCGTCAATGGTCGTCACGGGCATCAAGTAGGGCATCGTGGACGACGCACGAACGCGCAGAACCAAGTCGTCAAACGTCGGATAGTCTTTTCGATGCCAGTAAACGACCTTGCCGCGATCTCGGTTAAAAGCGCCGATCACACACTCAGCGTCATTCCTGCAGAATGCATCGTAATTGTAAGGTATAGCTCCTCCCGGTCTGGGCGCCTCTGAGTAAATGTACTCCGAGTTAAAGAACCCCTCGCCTTTTAGCCATGATTTCAGATCACCGAACGAAGGATCCGACACGAATTCCGTGAAACTTCTCCTCGTTCGCTCAATATCGCGCGAGAGATAATTGATGGATAACGATGAGCCTGCCGATATACCGGCGACATAATCGAAAAAAATCTTTTGCTCGATAAGCATCGAAACGAAACCCGACGTGTAGCTGGCGCGCATGCCGCCGCCTTCAAAGATTAAGGCCGTATCATGAATATTGCTGACTAAAGGTTGATTCTGTTTCATAGTCAAATTACGCTCTCTATTTAAACCGGCGAGCGACGACGCCGTTGAGATGTCGGACAATGACCGCGCCACTCGGTACGTACTTTTTATGATAACGCCCGCTCTGCCTTGCGCATGTCCGTCAACGGATATGCTGAGCTGCCGCTACCCCTTATATGATAACGCGAACGCGATCATTCGTCAGTTTGCGCTCCGCGGCACGGGCGTCGTTCACGGGATGTGAACCGGTATGCCGATCCGCGGTACAGTGTTTCACATTCTGCCACGCGCGTCATTCCCGCATCGTATTGTCGTGACTTAGCGACACAGCTCCGTATAGAGATATGTAAGAAGTCCTGTGATCACCAAAAATGAGATCGCAAAACATAACCATGCTCCCCTCACGTTCCGTGACTCAACGATCCAAAGATTCTCGTGATCCCAAACGAAAGCGTTTTCCCGTTTGGCATCATGCCAAATCCGGACGAGGCGAACGATCCGAAAAAACGGAATACCATACCCGAACGCAAAGCGCCAGATCATGTACGTTCGCGCAAACGATATCGTGGCGGACAGCTTACCGCGATCGCGATTGAGCACGTAGATGCCGAAGATTCGCTTTCCGACCGTCGTTCCTGTCCAAGCAATCATGATAATTTCGCACAAGCATGCGATGCCTATAGCGATCAGCTGATCGCACAGGATGGCCGCCAGATTCTTATTCGTTGCCCCGCCAAAAAACAGGAGTTCGGCGGCACGCCAAAACATGAGCGTCATCGATAAATCGACGAGCCGCGCACATCCCCTTCTCATGAGTCCGAAGCGAATATTCCCTTTCTTCTGTTGCTGCACGGACGAAGTATACTCTTGGGGGGAGACTCGTATGCGCATTGTTATTGACTTCATCCGCCGCCATCCGTCAAATTGAAAGGAACACCGCCTCTGTCCGGGCCATATACAATCAGAGGATTTTCATCAAATTATCAAGGAGTCTTTTAGAAAACTCGATCACTTCATGAGAGGGATCTCGTGTGTTAAAATGCAAGCACTTGCCACCATATGCTTGGAGCTTTTTTTGTGTGCTCAAAAGCCGGGCAAGGGGGCAATCAAGAGAACTGAGTCGCACACAAAGAAATTATTGGAAATAGCGTATGAGACGAACTAATTATTGCGGACTTTTTTCGGAGCGTGACGTCGGGAAACTGACGACAGCTTGCGGCTGGGTAGAGACGAAGCGCGATATGGGCGGCGTGATCTTCATTGATCTCGTCGATCGCGAAGGTGTGCTTCAAATCGTTTTCAACCCTGCCTACACATCACCTGAAGCTTTTGCGCTCGCCGAACGCGTCAGGAACCAGTCAACATTGCTCGTGGAGGGCGAGATGTTCCTCCGTGACGAGGAAACGGTCAACCCGAAGATCGGTACGGGTACGATCGAGCTGCGCGTTTCCCATGCCGAGCTCCTTTCGGCATGTGGTGATCTGCCGTTCAACCCTGCCGAGGCCGATGACGTTCGCGAAGATCTTCGTCTCCGTTATCGCTATCTCGACTTAAGGCGCAAACGATTGCGCGACAACATCCGTTTTCGCCACCGCGTCATCTCGTCGATCCGCCTATTTATGGATGGCGAAGGTTTTATCGACGTTGAGACGCCCATATTGACAAAGAGCACTCCGGAAGGCGCGCGCGATTATCTCGTACCGAGCCGCGTTCATCCCGGCTCCTTTTACGCGTTGCCGCAATCCCCGCAACTCTTCAAACAGCTCCTCATGGTCTCCGGATTCGATCGGTATTACCAGATCGCCCGTTGTTTTCGCGACGAAGACTTGCGCGCCGACAGGCAGCCTGAATTCACGCAGCTTGACTTGGAGATGTCTTTCGTCGAGATGGAGGACGTCCTCACACTGCTGGAGAACTTGCTCCGCCATGTGATGGATGAAGTTAAGGGAGTCCGCTTTGACGAACCGTTCCCGCGTTTCACATGGGCGGAAGCCATGGATCGTTACGGCAGCGACAAGCCCGATCTACGCTTCGACTTGCCGATTGTCGATATTACGGACCTTGACGCCGTCTCCGACTTTTCCGTCTTCAACAGAGCTGTCGAGGCCGGAGGTGTCGTCCGCGCCATCACCGTCCCCGGGCAATACGATTTGTCGCGATCGACGATCAACGAATTGACGGATTTCGCGATTGCGGAAGGCGCCGGCGGCATGGCTTGGATCGCCTGGAGACCTTCAGGCGAGATTTATTCCATCCTGACGAAATACGTCAAGGAAGAAAATCTGCTCGAACTTTTGCGGCGAGTCGATGCCGAACCCGGCGATTTCGTCCTGTTTTCGGCCGACAAACTGGACGTCGTCCGACATGTGACGGGCGCGCTTCGCCTAAGACTTGGCGACATGCTCGGCCTTCGCCAACCTGACAAATTCGCCTTCGCCATCGTGACCGATTTCCCCATGTTCGAGTACGATGAGGAAAGCGGCCGATACACTGCGCAACATCATCCCTTTACGATGCCCTTCAAAGAAGATCTGGACTATTTGCTGTCGGATCCGCCGCGTGTACGATCACAAGCGTACGACTTTGTCCTGAACGGGACGGAGCTTGGTTCGGGCAGTATTCGTATTCATCGAAGCGATATTCAGACGCGCGTTTTCCAAGCGCTCGGTCTCGGTGAAAAGGAGATTGAGGAACGGTTCGGCTTTATCATCAATGCATTCAAATACGGCGCGCCTCCTCACGGCGGCTTTGCCTTCGGCTTGGATCGCCTCGTGATGATTCTCGCGGGCGAGCAGTCTCTCCGCGACGTCATCGCCTTCCCAAAGATAAGAGACGCCTCGTGCCCCATGACGGACGCTCCGACACCGGTTGATGATTTGCAGCTCGATGAGCTTTCCATTCGTCTCGCGGATTCGATTCGACCGGAGGATGATCGTGCGAGTACAAAAGAAGATAAACGTCGCGCAGAACTCAACGTCAAGCGGTTGGCCGACGACTCGCGTCTCCTGATCTCGCCTGAAGACGAAGAAAGTGTGCGCGACAGTCTGCTGGAACTCATCTCTTTTGCCGATGCGCTCCACGAGATCGATACGGACGGCTTGGAACCGACTTTCAGCACATCCGAATCGCATGACATCTGGCTGACACAGCGAGACGAGCGAGCATTGACGGCGGAAGACGCGCTTGCCAACGCGCCCGAATCGCGTCAGCAATTCTTCTTCGTCCCGCCGGTCGTTGAGTGAGAGGGGAGCGAATATGGATTACAGATCAATGCAAATACATCAATTGGCAGACGGTCTCCGTTCACGAGATTTTTCTTCGCGTGAACTTACGGAAGCCGTTTTTACGACGATTGAACAAAACGAACCCACGATCGGCGCCTACATTACGCTGACACACGATTTGGCCTTGAAACAGGCCGACCGTGTCGACGAGCTGCTTTCTGAAGGTCGGGTATTGCCGGCGCTCGCAGGCATTCCGGGAGCGTTAAAGGATAACATCGCGACCTCTGACATTCGCACGACGAACGCCTCGAAGATGCTCGCGGATTTCGTACCGCCTTACGACGCGTTCGTGTGGCGTGTACTCAAACAACAGGAGATTGTCCTCGCCGGCAAAACCAACCTGGACGAATTTGCGGCGGGGCATTCGACAGAGACGTCTGCCTTCCACATCACGCGTAACCCTTATGACTCGACGCGTGTCCCCGGCGGAAGTTCCGGCGGGTCGGCAGCCGCCGTCGCCTCCGGAGAAGCGTGTTTTGCCCTCGGAACCGATACGGGCGGCTCTGTGCGACAGCCTGCGGCGCTATCAGGAATCGTAGGGATGCGCCCCACGTACGGACTTGTCTCGCGACGCGGCGTGACGTCGTTTTCGTCCTCCCTTGATCAGGTGGGACCAATGACGCGAAGCGTCCGCGACAATGCGCTGGTGCTCGACGCGCTCGCATTTTTCGATCCTAAAGATGCACAATCGGTCGCGCGGCGGACGGAATCATTCGTTGACGCCATCAAACATCCTTTCGGTCAACCTGTGATCGGTTGGCCTCAATCTTACTTTGAATCGGACGATCTTCTCGATGATGTCAAAAAACCGCTCAAAAGGGCTCGCGATTTCTATGAGTCGATCGGAGCGCGCATCGTCCCGATCGACCTTAAAACACTCGACGCGTGCATGGCGGCATATTACATCCTTTCAAGCGCGGAAGGCTTCTCGAACTTGAATCGGTTTGACGGCGTTCACTACGGACGCCGCAGCGAGAAAGGAGAGACGCTCGAAGACCTCTACCTTTACTCACGTTCCGAAGGTCTCGGAGCTGAAGTGAAGAGAAGAATTCTTCTGGGCTGCTTCGCTCTGTCAAGAGAAAATTATGACGATTTTTATCTGAAATCCGCAAAAGTGCGCACCATGGTCATCCGCGAGTTTGAGGAGACGTTCCGTACATGTGACGCCATCCTCGCGCCTGTGACTGCGACTCCGGCTTGGCATCTGGGCACACACCCCGAGGAGATGGGCGGCAATAAGTACAGCAATGATCGCTTTACGCTCCCGCCGTCGCTCACGGGGATGCCGGCACTCGCCATCCCGGCGGGATTGACGGACGCCGGGTTGCCGGTCGGCATGCAGCTGATCGGGCCGCGCTTTTCGGAAGGGACGCTCTACCGTCTGGCAGCCGCCTATGAAGACGCGCATGGATTGTTGCCATTACCCGCGGAGGTGAAAGCATGAGCATTAACGATTATGAACGTGTTATCGGCCTTGAAGTTCACGTCGAGCTGAACACGAAACACAAAGCTTTCTGTGAATGTCCGACGACTTTCGGAGCTCCGCCCAACTCACAAGTCTGCCCCGTCTGCCTCGGCATGCCCGGCGCACTTCCTGTCCTCAATCGAGAAGTCGTCGATTTTGCTATCAAAGCGGGGATCGCGACGCACTGCACGATCGAATCTGTATCGCGCTTTGACCGTAAGAACTATTTTTACCCCGACTCGCCGAAGGCATACCAAACGACACAAAACGACTTCCCCATCTGCACAAACGGCTACGTAGAAGTGGCGAGCGAAGAAGGCACCCGCAAAATTCGCATCTCACAGATTCATATGGAGGAAGACGCCGGGAAGCTGATTCACCACAGCGAAGGTACAGAGATCGACTGTAACCGCTGCGGCGTGCCGCTCCTCGAAATTGTCTCGGCGCCTGACGCTCGATCGGCGGAAGAAGCCGTCGCATACCTCCGCAAGCTGAGAGCCATCGTGCGCTACACGGGTATCTCCGACGGCAAAATGAACGAAGGGTCTCTACGTTGCGACGTCAACCTCTCCGTTCGTAAAAAAGGAGACGAGGCGTTCGGAACGCGCGTAGAGATTAAGAATATCAACTCCTTTAACTTCGTCGCTCGCGCCATCGAGAGCGAGTTCAAGCGTCAGGTCGAGGTCCTCGAAGGCGGCGGCCAACTTGTCCAAGAAACGCGTCGCTTCGATGAAAAGACAGGACAGACGTATTCAATGCGCTCAAAGGAAGACGCTTCCGATTACCGTTACTTCCCCGATCCCGACCTCGTCCCCGTCCGCGTGACGCGAGAGGAAGTGGAAGCGATCAGGAAAACGATCCCGCGCATGGCGGACGAACGTAAAGCCTCTTACATGGAGGCGTATCAGCTGACGCCGTATGAGGCGGAACGCTTGACGGAAGACAAAGAGATGAGCGACTTCTTCGAAGAAGCCGTCGCTCATACGAGTTATCCGAAAACACTCGTCAACGTGCTCCTTACCGATGTTTCGCCTTCATTCACGGAAGATACCGTCGAATACCCCATGAACCCTATAAGCTTAGGCGTCCTCGCTGATTTGCTTGGGAATGACGAGATTAACAGCAATACGGGACGGCGTCTTGTAAAGGCATTATTAGAAAATGATTTCGACCCGAAAGCATATGTTGAGGAGCATCAGCTCGCGCAAATCAACGACCGCACCGTCTTGGAGCCTACCATCCAAGCCGCCGTCGCGGCCAACGAGCGCGCCGTGAAAGACTATCTCGGCGGCAAGGAAACAGCTCTCCGCGCCATCATCGGTTTCGTGATGAAAAAGACACAAGGCAAAGCCAACCCCCTGCTCGTCGAGACGATGATACGTGAGGCGATCGAAGAATAACGGTCGGGAACGGAATTGTTTCAATTTCAAGCGGCTTGCACTCAAAGTCAACTTCTTGAACACAAGCCGCTTGCAACAGACATTTTTTGTCAGAACAAACGTTTAGCCTGTTAAGCTGGTCAAAAATCGAGCTTGACTGAAAATCGCAGTCAAAGTCAAAATTGTGACCAAAACCTCCCTGAAATCGCATTGCGTACATACATTTAATAAACTAATTTCCCCAAAGTCGATTCATCAAATGAGCGCAACAGCTCTGTCACAAGTGCGACGGCAGCTTTGACGTCGCAAAGCTTTGCCCATCCGTAGTGCGTATGGATGTATCTGACAGGAACACCGACGACGATGGTCGGAATGCCTGCGCCTGATGAATAGATCATGGCGCCGTTCGTTCCGCCGCCTCTGCGAACAGCTTCCTGCACCGGAATATTGCGCTCACGCGCCAGTTCGAGAGCGTATTTTTGGAATCCCGGATGCGTGATCATCGAACGATCGATATGTCGCAACATGGGACCCTTCCCGATAGCCGTCTGCGTCTGATCGGGGTGTTCAAAATAGTCATCGGCAGGCGTTCCCTCGAAGACGATCGCAAGATCAGCTTTAACCTGGCGAGCCGTTACCACGGCTCCCCGCCCGCCGACTTCTTCCTGTACGGAGTAAGCGGCAACGACATCACATGCAAGATCCTCACCGTCAAGCTGTCGCAAAGTCTCAGTCAAGGCGGCACATCCGATTCTGCAATCGAAAGCTTTCCCGAACAGTAAATCAAATTTCTCGTTATACGCAAACGCGACATCCGGCACAACAGGCGCGGCGACGTACACGCCGAATAATTCTTCCGCCTCATGTTTGCTTCTTGCGCCAACGTCGAGTTCTATTTCTTCAATCGTTATGCCGCGTTGCTTTTCATCGTCAGACATAAAGTGAGGGGGCGTGCTCACGGAAATGGCGCGAACCCAACTCCCGTCAAGCGTCCTCACGCGGAACGCATGTGCCGGAATACGCGAGGGAACCCAGCTTCCCAATGCCTGTATCCGCAACATGCCGTCTTTACAGATCGAATGAACGATTAAACCGACCTCGTCCAGATGCGCGTCCAGCTGCACTCGAAGGCGATCACCCGTGAACCCCTTTCTCTTCACATATACATTCTGCATGCAATCAATGGACGTCTCCCCGTATGACCCCGTAAGGTCGCGCACCAAAGCCGCAACTTCATGCTCAAAACCTGATGGTCCGTTAGCTTCTGAAAGCATCTGAATATAATTCAGTAGATCCATCTTTCCCATTACATCAAGCGTTTCCACTTTCTGCCCCTTTCCCAGCTGACATCATTCAGTGATGTATCCTTCTTCCGCGATTAATAGAAATTTCAAAACAGGAGATTTACATATACATTACAATCACCTGCCGCCCAAAATCATACCACGTCTTATGGATCAGACGCTATGTGTCCTGTGTTCTTGAATCGTTATTCCGGATGCACATCAGCAGAGCCCTTTTGGTCAAAACCGAGTTTTCGGCTGGGAATATTTCGTATAACAACAGATTATCGACAACAAGATCAACAAAAATCACTTGTTTTATAATTGTTAAATCCGCTGTAATGCCTTAGCCACAGCACTTCCGTAAGTTTCAATGACAATCAGTCAGCGTGCCCAATAAACTCAAAATTAGCTAAAAAGGCAACAAAATGATTCATATTTGCTTGTTTTTACATCAATTGCACAGGCCTCGCTCGTTCCTTCTGACAACCAGGCCAATCATGCCAAGAGAATAAATAGGTCATTTTGACATTTGAAAGGCTTCTTGATATTGAACATACTGTTCTTGTTTAATAAATCCCCCCTCTTGCGTCAATCAAGCAGTTTTTTGTGCTCTTTTTTGCGCGCACGGGGAATTAAGCGCACGTACCGTCTTGGTACGGGATGTTGGAAATGCAGGGCAACTAAAGCGGCGAAGTTATTTATTTGCTCTGCAAAACCGACAGATTAAGAAAAGGAAGATAAAATGAAACATACAACAAAAAGAATTGCCGTTACCATGGCGAGTGCCGTGATGGCCGTTGTCGCACTTACTGTGCCGGTATCAACTGCCGTACTGCATGGACGTAATGGTGTACCGGAACACAAAAAGGAGATCGTGGACGATTCGAACGATGAGGAGCCTCCTATACGATATGGCGATGACGGAGCGCTTCTCATATTTGACGATATGGGATTGGACCGTCATATGCTCGTCATAAAGGATGACGCGGAATCGTGGAAGGATAAACAGCCGGATACGGACGAAACGCGTTCAATCGGGGAACCTGCATCAGCCCCTTTACAAACAATTGATGGACAAGACTTATTCGTCACCGATCCCTATTCAAATCAAATCCAACTTGCTGATACTGTCACTAAAACTCCCGTAACTGAAAAGGAGACGAAAGACACTCTAAAGTCACGCCGCAAAACTGATCGGCTTAAGACAAAACCCACAGAGGCTGAGCCGAAAAGACCGTCTGAACATACGACACAGCCGACACCGTTACCGACAGATCCGATAACGTTGCCGACAGAGCCGGTGACACCGACGACGGAGTCAACGACACCGACAGTAACGGAGCAGCCGGATACTCACGTTCAGACCGTGACGGAAGCTGAACAGAACCAAAGCGCAGGAAAATACCTCATCGAGCTGAAAAATCCCGATAAAAATTACGTTGGCAGACCCTTGCAAGTCAAGGACCGTCAATACTTGGAGGGATTGGTGATGGGCGAATTCGGCAACGACTACCTCGGGTCTGTCTTGGTGGCTCAATGCATTCGCGACTCTATGGTTAAGTCGGGGACGAACAGCGCGGCCGTCATCAAACGCAAATACGGATACACGGCGCCCGTGCGCAAGAGAGTCACGCAAGACGTCAAAAGGGCGGTCGCATTCGTCTTTGATGAAGGCGGAAGCGGCGTCCAACATCCGATTTATTACTTTTATGCGAGCAACCTCGTCAGAGGACGCTGGCACGAAACACAGAAATTCGTCGTGCAACGTAAAGCCGTTCGCTTCTTCAGCACACGGTAGAAATATAATAATCGAGTGGAATGTTCGTAAACGACATTTCGCCCGATCGATCACAACTAAAAAGAGAGTTGCCTTCCGTAATACTACGGCGGCAACTCTCTATTCATTTTAATGAGAGAAGGTTGACGGACGATACGTTAAGCCGGCCGATCCTCTTCTCCATCTTCGATCCCCGCCATCAGGAGACCGAGTCCGCTCCTCGTGCAGTCGCACTGATCGAGGCAGGCCAGGATTCTGCCGCTGTAGATGACGAGTACGCGATCGGGTATCTCAAGAATTTCGTCGAGTTCCGTCGAGACCATAAGCACCGCGACACCTCTGTCACGGGCTTCAACAATTTGCGACTGAATGTACTTCGTCGCACCGATATCGAGACCGCGCGAAGGGTGAACGGCGATCAGCAAGTTCGCCTTACGAGAAAGCTCTCGTCCGACGACAAGTTTTTGCTGGTTACCGCCTGATAAATTAATCGCCTTTTCCATGATGCTCGGTGTCTTGACGGAGAACTTATCGATGAGATTGCGACTGTGATCGTCAATCCATCTCCAATGCATAAACCCGTGTGATGAATACGGCTCGTCANGGCTGTCAACCATCGAGATGTTTTCACGAAGGTTCATCTGCCCCACCATTCCCATCGCATGCCGATCTTCAGGTATATGGCCGATCCCCTGTTTGAGAACTTGTTTCGGAGTACATGCCGTGATGTCATTCCCCATCAGTTCGATTTTCCCCGAGGTGGCGTGGAGCAACCCCGTAAGACACTTGATCAGCTCAGACTGCCCGTTGCCGTCAACACCACATATTCCCACGATTTCTCCTGCACGGACATCAAAATTGACGTCTTTCAGAACGTGAATACCCTTATCGTTCGTATAATTAAGGTTCTCTACGTTGAGTACGACCTCGCCGGGTTCGGAGGGCGTCTTCTCCGTCACGAGCTCGACCTCGCGGCCGACCATCAGGCGTGCAAGCTCATTGAGATCTTTAATGTCGGAAATCGGAAGTCCGGCAGCTGCGACCTTTCCGCGGCGCAGTATTGTGCAACGGTCGCAAATCGCCCTGATCTCGGGCAGCTTATGGCTGATGAAGACGACTGTCTTTCCCTCCGCGACGAGCTGTCTTATCACCTCAAAAAGGCCATCGACTTCCTGAGGTGTCAGGACGGCTGTCGGCTCGTCAAGAATAAGCGTCTCTACATCACGATAGAGCGCCTTCAGAATCTCAAGCCTCTGTTGTTGACNGACC
>JGI24707J26582_10002439_pt1 | contig 13924 bp, 15 predicted proteins | sample BioPla1DNA1_FD_26582 | JGI IMG/M metagenome (IMG submission 26582) | reverse complement strand
CTTGCCTTTTTAAATGATATTTCCTCATCTTGCGCATAAAAAACAATATGACCTGCTGTTTTTGCCAGTTCTTTTACATTATATTTTTTGTCAAGCTCAAGGTCACTCATCTTTATTCCATAATTTGCTTCATCGAAGCCAACAATTGTATCTTTTTCCATTATCTCAATTGTACCGTAGTCTATATCGCTTACCAATGGAAATTCTGCTGAAGAAAACACACGATTAACCATTTGACGATACTCATCTTCAATTCTTTGATAGGTATTCCAGCCATCTAATACATTTTCATACGAATCGTATTTAATCTTACCAAGCATTGAAATAGATACGGAAAAGTAAGTATCTATACTTGATAGAGATTTTATATGCGCATAATAGCCCATATCCTTAAAACTATAATTAACATCTTCAATAATGAAATCTCTATCAGCATACGTTTCAGCAATATAATTTTTGACTGCATTTTTTGCAAGTATTTTTGAAACAGGATTTCCCAAAAAACCATTAGCAAACCATAATATGCCGCTAATGATAAAAAATACTATAACTATAGCTAAAATCTTCATAAATTTTTTCATACTAAATCCTCCTCGTATACTATGTTTAGAAGTCCTTTTTATTAGGTCTTCTAAGTATAGTATTATTTTTATACAATTTTTAATTGAGATATCCTAATGCTATAATTAAATTAAGGATAATTAGCGAAGGATAATTCTGCTCCTCCTTGCAAAACCTTATGGTTATTGCTCATTAAGCATGCTTCCTGACTTAATCATCATAATCTTCTAACTCAGATGCTGCATCTCTTTGACTAGACCATCAGCAAGGTAATTTTCAAAGATGAATGCTAATAGTGCGAGGTTGAAGTTAGTGATTAAGATTGGGATATCTCTTTTACTAATTGTTCTCCAATTACCTATGAAAGGCGGTGATAATATGAAGAACAAAATTTTATCAACTTTATTTGTTGGTATTGATGTTAGTTCTAAGACTAATGTCTTATGTGCTCTAGATTTTCAAGGTAATAAACTTCTTAATCTAAAGGCTTCGAATAACAATCCTGGTGCTGAATCTATGTCAAAGAGTATCGTGGAATGCTTAATTTCTAATAAGCTTAACTATGCTGTTATTGCCTTAGAATCTACTTCTATTTATAGTGTTCATGTGGCTAATTTCCTATCTTCTCATGAAGAGTTAGCATCCTTTGAACCTAAAGTCTATTGTCTTAATCCAAAGACTATTGTTAACTACAGAAAGTCTTTTGTGGATATGGATAAAACTGATCCACTGGATGCATATGTTATTGCTGACTTTGCCAGATGTGGAAGAATTACATCTTCTCCTTGGCGTGGTTCCCAGTTTCTTGCTTTACAAAGGTTAACAAGGCATAGACTTCATTTGGTTGAGTGTATTACACGTGAAAAAACCTATATGGTTTCTAATATCTATTTGAAATTTAGTCAATTAGCAGTTCTAGATAAAGATGATAAACCATTCTCTAATACCTATGGAGCAACCTCTGCAGCTGTTTTAACCGAGTTTTTGTCCTTAGATGATATTACCTATTCTTCCATTGATGATTTAGTTGATTTTGTCAAAGAAAAAGGTAAAAATCGATTTATTAATCCTGATGAAACAGCTAAGTTACTACAAAAAGCTGCAAGGGATTCTTATCGGTTAGATAAAGTATTGTATGAGCCTTTAAATGTTTCCATTGCTTCTTCTTTTAACCTTATTAAAGCCTTTGAAACTGAGGTTAAAACTATTGATAAAGCTATTGAAAAGAATATTAAAGGCATTAATACTACTGAATATCAATCCCTAAAGTCAATTCCTGGTATTGGTCCAGTACTTGCTAGTGGCATTTTAGCCGAAATTGGCTCTATTAGTGTGTTTGATTCTCATAATGCTTTGGCTAAATACGCAGGTCTAACCTGGAGAGTCAATCAATCAGGGGATCATACCTCTGATAATACAAGCATGACTAAAACTGGAAACAAGTATCTTAGATACTATTTAATTGAAGCTGCCAATAGTGTTAAAAACAATTCACCTGAATACAAAGAATACTACAACAAAAAGTTTGGTGAGGTGACAACTCACCAGCATAAACGAGCACTCGCACTTACATCTCGTAAATTAGTACGCCTGATTTTTGGATTGCTGACTAAAAATCAAATCTACTCCAACGATAAAGTTGNAGAGACCCAATAAAATAATTACAATTTCCAGGCCTATTTTTTGATTAAAATCATAGGTTCTATTAAGATTACCTTTTTTTAAGTGTTTCTTTTCTTTTCTCTAAAAATTATCTCTTGACATATTACCAGATTGCTTAATCAAAAAACACCTAATACGGATGGTGCCATGTATTAGGTGTTTAATCTTATTTTAAAATTTTATTTGTTACAGTCTTTATAAAGAATGTGTTATAGATGGATCTATTTTTATGCTTATCCTTAACTAGATAAATTGGAAGTTGTCTTAGCAGAGTACATATTAGTACTACAGCTTTTCATCTTTTTTTAATTGCCATTCAAAAATTGCGTAAGTGCTTCGATTTTATCTTCTACATTTTTTTGCCTATCTGCAATCCCACTTTGGCTTAATGGTTTTCTTTCCTTAATCAGCTCCGTTTCTCTTTTCTTTCGTAAAATTTTATTAATATTTTCTTCAATTAGCTTAAATTTCAATGTTATGCTTGGATCATCAATTATTGTGTCAGTAAATCCAAAATATTCTGGCTTCTTCTTTAACTCATATAGATGTGAAGCACATCGTACCAAAACAAAAACTGACTCACCAATATAAAGAACCTCTGATTTGTTGTTTTTGACTATACTAATTTCATAGATACCTGCACCTATCGCTTGGATTAAATCATATCGAAAAAACTCCACTTTAATATTCATATCGATCACCACTTTCTTAGACAAATTTCCTATTTATCTGTTTGTTTTTATGTTGTACATGTATCTACAAATACGACATAAACTTCTATTATCCTTCACATTGAAAAACGTCCACTCTCCATATTATTGGATATCCTTTAGCCCACATCTGAATAACATTGACTTGCTCTATACTATCAACTGTAATCAATGTTTCATCTCCATAATGAGCACTAGAAAAAACATATTCGCTACCTTTTTTTAAGTTCAAAGTAAACCATTTGATATGTCCTTCTTTAGTTAAATAATTAGTTAAAATCTCTTGTTCTAGTTCAGGAGTCAGCTTACCTTTAAAAACTATTTCCATTGTGTTATTATTAGGAACTTGTTTTCCAAATCTTTGCCCAGATTGAATACCTTCCACATCATCTTTCCAAAGTCTCATTTCAAATTCATCTGTATTTTTTAGAACTTTTGAGACTAACCCTAGCCACCATTCATAACTTTCAAAAATTGGCGCTATATTATTTTTTGCAACTTTATCATATTTAACCATAAATGTTATATTATATTCCACACATATACTCCCTTTCTTAAAATACTATCACTTGGATATAAACTTAACGGCAAATTTATATACTCTAACATGATGCAAATTACAAAAATTCCTTCACTACATAAGTGTTGGATCTGCTTGAAACCATGTTTGAATTTCATTTATTTCGTTATATTCTTTAATCCAAGCTACACCAAAAATAAGTATTTTCGACTTAGTTACAGGAAATATAGAATATCCTATGCCATTATTTAAATATACACTATCATAATCATAGCTGCTTATCCTTTTTCCGTCTAGATAATATGTATCACACTCAATTCCAATAGACAGCTTGATATTGTCTTGATAAATTGATCTACATTCTAATCTTTCTCCTGATTCATTTCTATACTCTACCTTACGATAATCAATTCCTTGTAAAGTACAATAAATTAAATGTGGAAATTTATCATTTTCATACTCTACCATTATTTTAAACCTACCGTTAATATCCGGAAATCTAACTGGATCAACATCTAGTTTAACTGCTTTATATTCTAGCTCAACAGCATTATCAAATATCCTAAAAACTCCCAATGGAGTTATCAATTTTGACACTCTATCACCTTCATTTTTTACATTTTTTCTATAAAAGTTTACTTAAACTATTGATGTGTCTTTTAGCTTCTTCTAAACTTTCCCCTGTTAAATTCATAAATAGTTCTATTGCTTCTGCACTTTTATCCTTTGAAATTAATTCTTTTAAATCAGTATCTAAAACATGCTCACCTTTTGTCCCATCTTGATTAATATAGAATCCATCAATAATTTCTCTAATCCCTCCACCAAACCACCAATTATTAGATTCAATGAAGCTGATGAATTTATCTACAAATTCTTCTTCCGTTACTTCACTTGGAACCTCTACAGCCCCTTGAATTTCAAATTCTTTTCTCATCACCTATTCCTCCACTTATAACTAAATGTACTATACCTATTTTTTATTATAATAGTTTAAGTCTTCGCTTAATGGGAAACTTTCCTTAAAGTCATCGACTATTTTTCTCTCTCTACTAATAATTAATGTAAGTGAACTGTCCCAAGGAATAATTTCAACAGTTGCCAAAGGATGTTGTATAGAAATTGGATTTTCCCAAAATCCTGTATATTCCTCTGCATAGGGTAGAGGATACTCTAATACTTCATCTAATGTTATGCTCTTATCAAATCCCGATAAAACTGCCCAAATCCACTGAAAGTTTTCCTTTTCAACAATTCTAGTTAATTCGCTACCGCTTAACCAACAATATTCATTAGATAAAATTTCAGCAAATTGTTTTGTAGATGGATAGCATACGCAATCAGTGATTAGCCAATTATAATTTTTCTGAACATTATTAATTGCATTAAAAACTTTATATAAATCAGTATAATATTGTTCTCCTTTGTTTATGATTGCCCCATACATTCTTACATTCACCCTCTACAATATAATTCATCCATATATTATATTCTCCAATAAACTCCATCAGGTAATCTGCATAGATAGCCTGGTTGTTTTTCTTTTATCTTTCCTGTTTTTAAATCTCTAACAATTACATTTTCATTATACTCTGGATTCTCATGCCATTCTGATAAATACAAATCATCTCCATCACGAAACAATAATGTCTCAGTTGGTCCTACTTGAATTTCTCTATTATTGGGCCAGATAATTTCAAGGATACCCTCATTTTCATCCCTCGTAAGAGTGATAGGTGATACCTTTAACATAAGATTGTAACAGTCTTTAACAATTCCAAGTGGTAACTCTTTTATCAGTTCAATTATTTCTACATTTGGTAAATAGCTATATATTTGTATTCTCTGAATATTAAAATCAACAGACAGAAAATATAGCTTACCATTATCCCAGACTGGTCCCTCAATATATCTGTTTTCTTGAAGCTTAAATGGACTGTATACAGTTCCTTCTGGATAATGAATTAAGTGACAAGTCATGCCCGAAAAGTCCTTTCCAGATTTGACTATTTCCTCTGCTTCATACAAATCACAGAAATAGTCTTTGCTCCCTTTACAATAATACCACTCTGATGTACCTTCTATTGGTTCGGGATATAATTCTGATATACCCTCTATTTTTATTATATTCATCTGTTTTCTCCTATTTTATAAGTGCAAATAAATCTAACAACTTAAATTATTTTTTTCCCATACAAAGATATCTACTCTACATCTTCATCCAAAATCCATGGCAACCTAATTTCAGATATCTCTATAATTAAATAAGGTTCTCCCATTTTAGGATTAGGACAAGGATTATTTAAATCTGAACCTTTAAACACTCTTACCTCAATTCCATCCGAGTTTAATATCAACTCATCTTTATCCATAGTACCTTTAACTGGATAATAGGATGTATATCCCATCTCATTGTCCATCTTGTCATATTCTAATGGCATAATTTCTAATGGAAACCCTATGCCTAAACCAAATTCTTCTAAGAACTTAGATGTTTTAGGATACTTTTCTTTGAAAGTTTTATAATAGTTTATACAATAAGCACAGTCACATTGGCTTTCGTACTTGAATCTATATTCTTTTGTAAAATCATAATCAAAATTTATATCTAAGCCGTACAAATATGTCCCCCCTATATAATACAAAAATACTAATATAACAACTTATAGAGAACACTTGCTTAGCTTTAGTATATTAAAAACCTTGTTTAGTGTCCATAGTTATATACTAGCACCAATCCGCTCCATACCATATTTGAATTTTGTTCTATTCTTTATCTTATAAATACCAATTTAATCTTGTCTTATCATCACAAACAACTGCCTCCCAATTCAAAGTTTGAACAGTACTAGCAATATTCTTTTCCCTTGTAAGAAATAGAGTACTAAATGAGTCATATAAACTTAAAAAAGCAAATTCAAAATTTTCATCAACTAGCATTAATTCACCATTACTTATATCACATATATCTAGAGTAGTTGTTGTTTTAATTTGCAGTATACCACTCTTGTTCTGAGTAGGTGCTGAGAAGTAAAGATTATTAGCGCCCTTTGAAGAAATCACATTTAAAAAATCTTTAATTAAAAGTGGCGACAGACTGTCTTCAGATGGATAATATATGTTTCTTTTTAGGTTTATCTTTTCCATTAAATCAATTCTTGAATATTCAGGTTCTAGTGCTAAAATTGAAGTTTTTAAAGCCACAGCAAGTTCTTTATGATTACTAAAACTACTTTCTTGCTCAATAGTTTTCCATGAGATAGCCTTACCATATCTTAATATTTCCTCGTCAGATGGATATTTTACTTCAAACCAATTTTTCTGTTTGAAACTCACCCAATTTGATGGCATTTGAATGAATGGGCTAAGTATTATTGCTGCTGACTTAAAATTCCTCGGGAGTTGATTTATAATCGAACTCTTATCATCAAACCAAATATAATCCATATCATATCTCCCCTTTTTATTCTCTTGGTTCATATAAATTTACTGATGCGACACCTAATTCTACCCAAATATATTATATCATATTAATCCCTTAATATTTCTTTAATAAGATTACTATATAATCAACAAAACTACCCAATACAGAATAATCCCTATACTGGGTAGTTTCGTCTTATTCTTTTACTTTATTTACTGCATACTTTATAAACTCTTCAGGTGTAGGTATGTCTCCTTTTGATGGTACTTGTTTTTGATAAGCTACTATAACTCCATCATCAGCTGTATTGCTATATGCATGGTCTAAAGCTTTCTGCATCTCTTCTTTTACTTCTTTTACAGAAACGCCGTGTTTCTTTGCTACTTCACGGTAAATCTTTCTCATACTCATTTGTTTCTCCCTTCTTTTTTATCGATTAACAAAAGTTATCCCTTAAAATCAGCAATTAATTCTGCTGTAATGCAGTTAAACTCTCCATCATTCATAACAGTTATCTTATCCATAACTGATTGTGTAAGCTCCAAAAGTTCAGTTTCAACTTTTCCCAAATGAGTTTTCATTTCTGCAAGTTCTGAAAGCAAATCCATTCTTGTGCCTGTGTTGTAGATACATATTAAATTCCTTTCTTCTACGGTAAATTTACTCATTAATCATCGCTCCTTTTCAGTACCTATTTGAGGTATTTTTTTCTGCTTATCTTTTTCTATGAAAGGCTTTGTTTTAAGTTGTTCCACTACAGAAGATTTCTTTTCCTTTCTTTCTGCTACAGTAGGCTTATTATTGATAATACCGTCCAGTTGGTTATAATTTTGCTCTATTGATTTTTCAGCTGTTTCTAAGTAGTTTCTTTGAGGAAGAAAGTGTGGTTGTTCAATAAAACCAAAGCTATCAACGTAATGAAAAAATATCCTATCATTCACCTTTAAAGCAATGATGTCGCTAACAGAAAGGGAATGTCCCTTAAAATCAGTAGGGTGATTTATATTAAATTGTTCATAGAGCTTGTTAAGGGTATGATTTTGATTTCCGTTATAATTTGTTAAGGGTGAGGTATAGATAAGTTCATAATTATCATGGTCTACAGAATTACCAGCACCTTGTAATCGTTTTAATCCTTCAAATCGATAATCCCGGAGTTCCTCGCCTCTTTTAATCTGATAAATTGCAAAGGAGTCAGTTGGAGTTTCTAAAAATCTCTGTTCAAGTTCCGATACAGAAGATTTTTCTTTGTCTTTAATTGCCTCGTAATCTTGTAATTCTATCCAGTCAGTACGATGAATTCCGAATATCCCACTGTGATTATCAATATCCTCAAGGTCAAAAGCCATTGCCTCAGTATCATCTTCATAAAGTAGGTACACTGACAAACCTTGTTCAAATAATTCTGCGGCACGTTCTCTTGATAGTGGTAGCATCTCATCATCTAAATAACCGTAAGAATTACAGTCTTTAATGCTTATATCAGGGTCAGGCAGAGGATAGGTATGTTCTTGTATTGGTATCATAAAATCAGATTCTTGTTCCTTTTCTGTTTTTTTCCCAGTAAAACCATTTTCCCCTTCTTTTATTGATTGTGATGCATTAATATCATAAGTTTCTACTGTTTCCAGTACTCCCTTTGCCTTAAAGGAATATAGCTCTTTATGATTAATGCCATTAATAATTAAGTGATCTAAAACTTTAATCCCTAATAGTTTTCCAGTCTCCTCTAAGCGTCTGGTAATGTTAATATCCTCTGTACTTGGAGTTAAATCTCCAGATGGGTGGTTATGGCATAAAATAACCGAATTCGCTTTGTTAATGATGGCATTTCTAAATACTTCCCTTGGGTGTACCAGTGAGCTATTAATCGTCCCAACGGACACAACTTCATGGTCAATAACACGATTCTTGGTGTTGAGAAATGCTACGACAAATGCTTCCTTATCATAAATATTATCCATCACCGAATGAAAAAAGGCAGATGCACTTTCAGGTGAATTAATTACAGGATTTCGAATATTGATACCACGGCTCATTCTATATAAATCGAGAAAAGCTTGATGTTTTTCTCGTTGTACTGGAGTAGCAAGGAGCTGTGTGGCATTGTCTACTAACGCATTTAATCCCTTTCTTTGCACATATTCTATAGTATCATCCTCTTTAACACCGATAATTCTTGAAAAGGCTTGAATATAGCGAAGTTCATCAGTAGTTGTCATCTTCGTCCACCTCCTGTCTATCCGCTAAATCCATAAGCAAGAACAAATCCTTTAACTTTTCAGCATCCTCTTCACTATTAGTATATTTTTGTGGGTTTTCATGTAACTTTAGTATATCTTCCGTACTTACTTCAATGTCTAAAATCGTCTTAACCAGGTTTTTAATACTCATGCTTTACCTTCCTTTCTTTGTAGGAAACTCCATTTTAAAATTCACATATTTACCACCATTATCATTGAGAATGATAATGGCATCATAGGTTTTACCTGTTCTTTCAGAGTAACAGCCTTTTAATACTACTTTGCCATTTTTCAAAAGTTCTCTTGCTATGGTCTTGGTTAATTTCTTTTTCTTGGCAGTGAAAAACTTATTTGCTTTCCATAAAGCAAAACCGCAAGCTCTGCTCTCACAGCAAAATCCTTTCTTATTCTCTAATACATTACTACCACACCGAGGGCATTTACCGATAGTTTCCCCTTTAGCATTTGAAGGAAAAAGGGTATCTGCACCATCAATGATTTTATAGGTGGATACAAGATCTTTTGTCATATGGGATATACTATCTAAAAAGGTCATTGGAGAGAGTGTTCCATGTTCAATTTGCTTTAGCTGTTCCTCCCATTCGGCGGTAAGTTGTGCTGATTTTATGACTTCTGGTAAAACTGTAATCAAAGCAATTCCCTTATGAGTAGGAATAAAGTGCTTTGTCTTTTTCTGCCCCTTACGCTCTGCCAATCCAGTTTTGATAAGTTTTTCTAAAATTCCTGCACGAGTGGCAGGAGTACCAATTCCTTTACGTTCTGCATCATCTACTGCATTATTTGCATTTTCCATAGCTGAAAGCAAGGTATCATCTGTAAAATGCTTTGGTGGACTGGTTTTTCCTTCTTTAATCGTTGCTTTTACAGGAAATACTTCGCCTTGGGCAACAGGTGGCAGGCTAGTGTCTTTTTCTTCTTGATGTTGTTCCTTTTTAGTATCAAGATATATTTTCTGGACTGCTTTCCAACCTTCCTCAAGTATGGTTTTTCCCTTTGCTGTAAATATAGCACCATTATCTTTTGCAGTTATAAGGGTTTCTGCATAGCGACAGCTATCCCCAACTGCACAAATTAAACGCAAGGCGATAAGGAGTAAGACTTCTATTTCACCAAAGGGAAGTGAGTGAATGTCATAGTTTTCTACACCCAGAGTAGCAATAATCCCATGATGGTCACTTACCTTGCTATTATCAATTATTTGTCCTGTATTAATAGGTAGTTGTACATTTTCAGACGTAAAAAATCCTGCTACGGTTTTTACCAAAGCAGGTATACTGTCTCTCATATCCTCAATAACATAACGGCTGTCTGTTCGAGGATAGGTTACTAATTTCTTTTCATAAAGACTTTGAATATATTCGAGGGTCTGCTCTGCGGTAAAACCAAGCTGCCTATTTGCCTCTCTTTGCAAGGTGGTAAGGTCATAGAGTTTAGGTGGTTTTTCTAATTTTTCTTTTCGTTCCACCGATTCAATGGTTATATTCTGACCGTCACAAGCATTGCGTAAAGTTTCTGCCTCCTGTTTTTCTTGAAGTCTATCTCCTGATAGAGTAAGACTGCCTAAATCAAGCTGTACGGTATAGAAAGGCGTTGCTTTAAAGTTGGTGATATTTCCCTCACGTTCCACCATCATGGCAAGGGTAGGAGACATGACCCTACCTACATTTAAGGTCTGCCCATAGAGAAGGGAAAACAATCTGGTGGCGTTAATGCCTACAATCCAATCCGCTTTGGCTCGGCAGAGTGCAGATTGATAAAGCAATTCATAATCTGATCCATTCCGAAGATTTTTTAAACCTTCATCAATGGCACTTTCCTCCATTGATGAAATCCAAAGCCTTTTAATGGGCTTTTTACAAGAGAACTTTTCATATACCAATCGGAAGATAAGTTCTCCTTATAGTGATAGGTAAGATTTTGATATTATCTCCATCTTTTCCCCCACTCCAAACCGTACGTGAAAGTTTCCCCTCATACGGCTTTCCATCATATATTAATTATATTAAGATTAAATCATTTTCAACTTTTTTTCGTAACCTATTTAACTTCGCCATTTGCTTTATATCAAGTGTCACTTCATCAAGTAATAATTTAATGGTTTCTTCCTTAGTTGCATGTATTAATTTGTGCATATCATTCTTTAATAGTATTAAATTCTGATATTTATCGCCACCACCTAATTTTCTTGGTTGTTTGTGATGACAGTGCATATTCATAATTTCGAGTTTCTCACCTGTAATACCACATTTACCATTTTGCCCTACATATAACGAAATACGATTATCATTATATTCTATAGTTTCTCCTTTAACAGGATTTTCAAGTAGGTATTTGATAATTTTGGTATCCATCTTAAGATTTTGATGAATTTCTTCTCTGCCATTTAAAGTATAGTCACATATTGTTTGTGAGAAGTTCATAGGCGGTTTCATCTTTATTCCTCGAATAGGATACAGTGCAGTTTTATTCACAAAATACCTTTTCTCGTCGGAATGTCCATATAACTTTATGAAAGTTTTATTTGGCTCTCCTTTATGAGAAGCAATACCTTTTAATTGATTGTGAATATATTTTCTAAGTTGGTAACCAATATCGTTGAAATCCACGTAACTAAAAGTAGCAACTTTATAGTACTCATGAATTCCCAATATATATGCATTATAGTTGTAAACAGACTCTAATGTTTGTTTAGCTTTTATGCTTTTTATTCTTGATTTGACCTCTTGTTTGATTTTTTCTTTTGCTTCTCTGCAAATCCTTGATTGACACACGTATTTTCCGCTTTTTAGATGAGCTTTTATTGATAATCCAAGGAATTCCATTGAATTACTTTTAAGGTTAATTACTTTGGATTTTTCGGTACTAATATCTAATCCCAATCTCTCCTTTAACCATTGTTCGACTGCCGTATAAATTATATGAGCATCTTTATAATTCCTACAAAAGATTTGAAAATCATCAGCATATCTTACCATAAACATTTCTTTCAAATCTGTAGTTTTCATAGCTCTGTAACGACTATCCGCTCTAACTCTACCGGTTTTCGGATCTGTGAATTTATAGTATTCTCTATCTGTTTTGAATGTAGCCCATTGAGAGCTAACCCACCAATCCAATTCATTTAAAACTATATTTGATAATAATGGACTTAGTATTCCTCCTTGTGGTGTTCCTTTGTCCTGTATACCAATATCTTGGATGGGTGCTTTGAGCATTTTTGAAATAATCTTTAATAACGATTTATCCCTTATTCCCATTGACCACATTTGTTTCATCAGTTTGCCATGGTTTACATTATCGAAGAATCCTTTGATATCCATATTAACTACGTAATGGAGTTTATTCAGATTAATCAATCTGTAAGTTCTTGCAATTGCATGATGAGCACTTCTATTAGGTCTAAAACCATAACTATGTTCATGAAATTCCGCTTCGCATATTGGTTCAAGAATTTGTTTAATGCATTGTTGCATTATTCTATCCTCAATGCTCGGAATACCAAGTGGTCTCATTTTCCCATTAGGTTTCGGGATTTCAACTCTCCTGATTTCATGAGGTATATAATTATTAAATCTGTTTTGCATATACCGTACATATTCATCTGGTTTTGTTTGGGCAAGAATAGCTATATTGTGTTTATTAACACCAGCTGTTCTACTACCTTTATTGCCTTTAATGTTTCTAAATGCAAGTAAGATATTTTCTTTGCTCATTATTAAATCCATAAGATTTGAGAGACTTTTACCATCTTTGCTTTGTTGATATAGTAAATCAAAAGTATCTTGCATTTGATAGTATTCACTATTCCGTAATGTGTTTTTCTTATTTGGCTTGGTTAATTCATTTTTGTTGTTCAGGTCAACCACCTCATTTCCATTAGGTTATGAGATAAGTTTCTTTTAGTCATACTCGAACCCTGACTTATTATGATTTATTGCTTAATTTCCAATTAATATTTGACTAATGCCCTTCGCTCAACTATCTTTCGATAGTTTCCACACTACTATGGCATCGCTATCACTTAGATTAAGGTAAGTTATAGATAAATCCTTTCCTTACCAACATTTCATAAGATATAGGTCTTCCATGTTCTAAGCTTTCAACGTTCCAATAATTCTATCCATAATATCATATCCTTAGGTGCTTTCTATGAGCCTTTGTGCTTATCAGTACCTGTAATACTGAAGGGTGTTTCATAGTCGAGATTTTTACTAAACCCCACACAAGACACTATTTGTGTCTACAATCATTTCTAATTGTACGCAGTATAGACCCGTACATTCGAAAGTTCGTCAGTTGTTTTTAACAACATTCTCACCATAGATATTTTAAGGACTCCCGACCTATAGGTTACATCATCCACCTCTGAATGACTTTCGGTTAGACTTAATGCCCACTACGGTAACTATCAGTCGACTTCACCGAGCTTCATACATTTCATTCCCTACAGAATTCCATGCATGTCGGAGTCTTAGAGGAGACATTTCAAGGCGTTACCCTATCATTCTATCTCTCAAAATTATTAGTTCTCCTAACATAAGTTAGTGCCTAAGCTTTTCACTTAGGAACGTTTCGCACCTCTTGCTGCATCACAAGCATTTATAACCTCTACAACTCTTTTATCTGTTAACAAGTTTTTTAAAATGCTATACTGCTTCTTAGTATATTTTGAAACTTCATACTGGTAGTTATCAGGAAATATAGGAAGGTCTGCTATATTCCATCTTTTATATCTTCCATCATAACTCTCTGGACTACTCATTCTAATTAGATGACCTATGCA
>JGI24707J26582_10002432_pt1 | contig 13957 bp, 6 predicted proteins | sample BioPla1DNA1_FD_26582 | JGI IMG/M metagenome (IMG submission 26582) | reverse complement strand
CAACCGGATCGTTTTCATTTTGATATCCCCACACAGGGACCTTGGGCTGTTGATGTCCTTCAAATTGAGGTTTTGCCGCTTTAACAACACTCCACTCAGATAAAGAAACAGGACCCCAGTTCGGAAAATAATAAACGGCAACCTGAACATCGCCTTCCGGAATAGTGATTGGAGGATCCTCGGTTTCAGGGTTATAAATGGCTGTTAGATACTTGCCCGATTGTGTATTGAATATCCGTTTGTTGTACGACATGACCGGATAGGAAGGATCACTTTCCACCTCTTCAAACTGCCATTGTGCATAGGCAATGCTTTGGTTGTTGTCGATGGCAACAACAGCTGCATTGAGTTCATCTGCAATAAGCGAACGGGTGTACCAATCAATCGTGTTTAGGGTGTAGCTCGTTCCCGGGACCGGGATTAATGTAACCGCATTCATTTTTAAAAAGACGCTTCCGGGTGCATCCCGTGTGGTCAGATTGACCGGTAATATAGCACTTCCCTGTGCCTCTGCATCACTAGAGAATACAAATTGTAAATCACTCCGGTAATTGGTAGCACCACTCAGGCCGGTACCTTTATTTCGTAATGCAATATGATCATATGGCATTTCAATAATCAGCCAGTATTGGTTTGCTGCCGTCGATGTTTCGTCTTTCGGTTCCAGTGTAACTGCTCCGTTGGCATGACCGGTAAGGTACTTACCGGCTACGGTGTTAAATATCCTGTAAGTTACGGATTCAAAACGCCACTGTTTATGCGTTGCAGTGTAGTTTGCCACATCAGAGGTTTTTACCGAAATTACATCCGTCAATTCCTGAGCAACCACCTGGAATAATTGTATGGGAAGGACACATGCTAATACAGCAATTCTGAAACGTTTAAAAAATGTATTTGTCATGAATTTAGTTGTTTAATACTACTTTTGAAACTTGCTCCGCCGTTTCATTTTTAATTTTAACCAGTATCAATCCTGTGTGGCTGATGTTCGTTGAAACATCTTCCGATGTATGAATTTTGGCTAACAAAGATCCGTCCATTTTATATACTGTAATGATGGATGGCTCATTAATGCCGGATATATACAGTTGATTACCAGCACTGAAAACAAAAAAACCATTCTGATTTAAGGAGTTGAAACCGCTAAAAACCTGCTTATTAACTATCAGACTACGACTGTACCAACCGATAGACTGAAATGAATAGTCGACACCCGGAACCGGCTGTTTGATCGTATTATCATCAAGCTGAAGAATACTACCACCCAATTGATGATTTAAGGTTAACACCACCGAAACAGCTCCGGAAGCAAGCAATTCATTTGCGGAAGGATCGTATCCCTGGATCAACACTGTCATCGAAGCCGGATTTTTTATTAACAAACCATCATACCGGCTTGTATGTAAAGTCCAGTACTGGCTGGCTGCACCTGAACTGCGATCGATGTCAGTTAACAGCAATTCACCACTATTTGCATTGGCAATAATATAGCTTACGAAAAGAAATAAAACAACTACAATCCACTTCTTGAATGACCGAATTATAATCCTGAATTTCAAATTTTGATTATACATGTGTTGGAAACTTTATTATCTTTCTATATTCTTTCACTGCTTCAAGCAAAGCCAGCACAATTTCAACCGTAGTATCATACTGTAATTATATACCGGAGCTATATTTATCATCGAGACAACTTTTAAAAGCTGAATTGATGCGTATCGGAATGTTCAATTGCCGAAAACTTCTTTTATTGCATTAAGATATCCGTAACCTGTTCTTTCCTCTGGTTCTAAATAACTGCCTTCTCCCCATTCATTCCACGCATTAATAGTTATTATTCTCTCGCTTTCAGGATTTTGCAATGGGTTCCTCTACCGGATTGTCCAAATCATTATCCGGATCAGAGCAACTTGAATTAGCCAAGGATAAACTTAGCAGAAAAAATATACTACATGCAATAAAATTTTTCATGACTCATATTTTACGTTTTTCGACAATTCGTTAAAGATAGAGGCATTATCAATAATAAAATCTAATTTACCGAAAAACAAACCGATGGGATTAAACTTAGGCCACCCAAGGCAAGCAAGCTGGGATAAGAGATTGGCATTTTATTATTATCAGAAGTCTTTATGGTCATTGATTTTTTAAGATATAATCATTTTAAAGATCTTATTGGCTGAATTTAACTCAACATTAACTATATAAACTCCGGGCTCCATATGCAATGGAGTAGGAATAGCATCAGTTGCAATAAATGTCGTCAATAATTTTCCTTGTAAATCAAATATCTTTACTTTAGCTGAATAATGTAGCCCTCTGATCGTTATACTATTATTATCGTAAACAAGACTTAAGAAATCTATAATAGAAGAAGCTCCTTTTGCTCCATAATTTACAGTAATAGTTTTCAACACATTTCTCACCTCATCAAGTTGATTTGTGACGGGTATATAGTCAGGTGATGTTCCCATCGTAGGACACAGCGCACCACCTTCAGAATGTTCGTTCCACGCATACATAAAAACAACTTGTGCATCACATTTTTCCGGATGCTCCTCAACAAAGGTAAAAATCCGTTCTAATCTATCGGCAATATCGCCGGGTAAAGGATTACGATAGTGATACCATTTCTCTGCATTAGCACGAGGCCACGCATACATCCCGATAGCCATCGTCGGGATAAAATTCATCGACGGCAGAAAACTTTCATTATACTCTGATAGTATTGTTTCAGTAGCTGAAGCATATGTAGGTCCTTGATCACGCAATTTTGTTGCACCCCCATATCCGCCCTGATAGTCGGCAATAGCATCAAACCCTGCACTCCAAAACAAAGTTGCATGAGTGTAGGAATGATTTATTTCTTGAGCTACAATGTATGGATTTTCGAGTCCTACAGCCATTACTCTCGTTCGGATATGTGCAACAAATTCGGACAGAGACATCCGTTCAGACGGTTCTATCTGAGACTCCAGCATCTCTTTAAATTGAATTGGCCATAGTACAGGCAGCAATGGACGGTTTTCCTTTACTTTTTGCCATGAAGGCAACTGCATATAGGAAATGATTTCATCCAACATTAAATCAACTTTACTACGCCCATAGTCGATAGCATGATGTCCGTAAAGTGTAAATACAAATTTTATTTTATCTTCTCTTGAATTTTGGAGGTAAACATCTAAATTATTATGCAATTCCCATCCATTAGCATATAAAGTACGAGTAGGACCATTAAAAATGAAAAAATCAACCCCGGCATCGGTAGCAAAATCAATCTCCTCATCCATTGCAGTTTTGAGTACCTCCTGATCGAAAGGATGATTGAACCATAAAGGTCCGGCATCAACAGGGTGCTGTATCCAATCTACATCCACCGTTCTGCGACAAAAAAAAGGTGCCCGATAATGCCATTCCTGAGGTTTCAAAAAACCTTGTTCTCCGGGCAAGTATCCAAGTTCTTGTTTTTGTGTGGGCCCTTTTCCGGAATACATATCCCACCGGATAACTCCTAACAACGGACGACCCGTATGTGTGTAATCATCATTCCCGGCAAGCATTTTCTGTTTAGTCTTATTCGCGAATGCGGAAGAAGAAACAAATATAACTATGAATAACAAACAATAAATCCACCGAAATGATGATTTAACAGATATATTAATTTTCATTCTCGCATGTCCTTTTTCTGTATTAAGTTAAATCAGTTATAACCCGGATTCTCGATCAAATTTGGATTATTACCTGTTCTTGACAAACCAATGGGTAAATAATAGTGCTTTTCAGTGAAATAAGGTGGATTTTTCCCGGACACATTGGGAATGATCATCAAACTGAATTTTTGAGTTGATACATCATAATTTCCTTCTACCATGGAAGCTCCATCCAGGATGAACCGAAGTCCGTTGTATGACCGGGTCAAATCATCGACTGCTGTTCTCCATCTTCGGACATCGAAGTACCGATTTCCTTCAAAAGCCAACTCTATCTTACGTTCTTTTCTTACGGCATCACGAGTTATCATGCCCAAGACGGGCATTCCTGCCCTTTTCCTGATTTCATTTACTGCCCATAAAGCATCACCATCTTTTTCCAGTTCAATAGCTGCTTCTGCATAATTGAGGTAAATTTCCCCCAGGCGGAAAATAATATAATCCGTAGAAGAGTAAAGTCGTTCATGAACAACAGCTCTTGACTCATCCAAATATTTCAATATTCCAAATGGAGTACCTCGTTTTGCATCTTTTGCACGGGCAAGAACTCCTTTGTATGCTCCATTTGTTATTATACCTGATGGGGTTCGTATTCCACTGTGGAAATCTAATATCCGCTCTCCGTCTTTATCAAACCAGGGAGTACCGTGAGTATAAACGGAAGCTCTGAATCGGGGATCCTTTTTACCCCACAATTCTTCCACGGTCCATAAGTAATGTGCTCCTATTTTGCTGCGATCAATCTTACCTGATGTCCCGTCAATATTATCATACGACTCAACCATCTCTAAAAAGATTATCGCCTGCTGTCCTGCAGACCAAACATGACTGGCTGAAGGCCCCTGCCACATATCCCAGGAATGACCCTTTCCTGATAAACCATCGAATCGTTCAGAAAAAATCACTTCGCTGTTTACCTCGTCTAAAAAAATATTACGATAGTTTAGCACTTTGTCGGCGTGCTTATTATACAACGCAAAAACATTGCTTGTAATGATCTCTTTAGATGCGTCATAGCATGTCTGCCAATATGCTTTCGCCTTATCTTTTGGAATTCCAACAAGACCATCTAATAACACATTCCCCCAAGTGGCTATACTCGCTGCGTACATTGATGCCCTGCTTTTAAGAGCCAACACCGCATATCTTGTCGGCCTGCCTGTATCTCCGGAACTATAGGCTTCAGGAAGATCATTTATTATTGCATCCAACTCTGTTAAAATAAACTCATAAACAGTATTTTCTTTATCTCTTTCTCTGTACAATTCTTCATCCGGATCGTTCAACTGTTGTGCCCGGGTAATTAAAGGTACGCCTCCATACCGTTTTACAAGATTAAAATAAGCAAATGCCCTGAGAAAACGGGCTTCAGCTGTGCGTTGCTTCTTATAAGCATCTTCCAGCTCCAATGTTTCCATTTTTTCTATGAAAATATTCAGTTTGCGAATTGTCGGATAGCCCCACCATTCATATACTCCACCTTGAACTGTAATCCAATGAGATTGAGGTGCTGCAACCCAACCAGACATTGCTTCATCAGCAATTGTTACGGAATGCGTGCTTTCAAACCAATTGTATGCGTTTGGATACGGCATTTCAAAGTAAAATTTCATCTCAGCATAACATTGATTTAAATAGTCATCGATCAGCACAGTTTCCGACCACAATGTTGCATCAGAGATCATATCGAGAGGTCTTTTATCAAGTACATCTTCACAAGCAGTCACTAAAAATATGGTCGCTAAAAGCAAGATTATTATTTTTTTCATATGATTGTAATTTATTTTTAAGTTATCATATGGAACTCTCAGTGAACTAATTCAATCATTCACATAGGCGAAATAATTGATTAAATCAATTCATGTTTGTTTCATAATGTTATTCATTTTTAAAGTGAAATGTTTAATCCAAAAGTAATAGTACGCATTTGGGGATAATATTGACCGCCATATCCACTTGGAGCTTCGGGGTCAATAGAGTATTTATTCATCTCACTGAAAGTAAATAGATTTGTGCCGGCAAAATATAGACGGAGGCTTTTCATATGGATTTTACTAAGCCAGGAGCCCGGTAAATTGTATCCAAATGAGAAAGACTTTAGTCGAATGTAATCCGCTTTAATGATATTAAAATCTGAATTCCAGTTGTTTGACCCGGGACCGCCCAATCGGGGTAAAAATCCGTTTCGATTGTTATTTTCAGGTGTCCATCTTTCATTGTACATTATTTCAGGCCAGTTCATTCCCCATTTTAACTGAACTTTATGATAAAATCCAAAAGCCCCCTGGAATAAAGCCGACATATCGAAGTTTTTATAACTCATTGTCAGATTTAACCCTCCCATCCAATGGGGAGTTGTGCCTTTGCCTATTTCTACCATGTCTCTCCAGTCCAACAACCCATCCTCATTCGTATCTATATAGCGAATGTCACCGGGTCCAATCGTTGCATTGGCCGTAGTTTCATTGTACCAATATTCAAGAGCATCAATTTCTTCCTGAGATGTGAATAATCCGTCGGATATATAGCCAAACATTCTATCAGTCCATTGTCCCGTCCTCTTATTTTGTCTTTCCTGATCAGGATCATCATATTCCGGCTCATCAAAATAAGTCCATTTTGAACGTGACCATGACAAATTTGTGCTTATTTCATAACGAAAATCCTGTATGTTTCCATTGTGTCCTAACAGCACTTCGAATCCGCGGGTATTAATACTATTTAGATTTTCCACCGGCAGGCTTGCACCAAAAGTTGTCGGGAGAGATCTGGAACGAGTGCCGGGTATATCAATACGATCACGGCTAAACACATCAAACTCACCATAAAACAAACGTTTTCTTAATGAGAAATCAAGTCCGGCATTGTATATTGTCATGGTTTCCCAGGTCAAAAACGGATTTGCCATTGCACTTTCGACTAATCCCGTAGAAGCAGCAGAACCGATCAAATAGGCTGCACCATACTTATACCCTGAAAGATATTGAAAATTACCAACCGCATCGTTTCCTGTTTGACTCAAACTTGCTCTGATCTTAAGATTGTCTATGAAAGGTAAAGAGTTTCTCATAAAATTTTCCTGGGATATTCGCCAACCCAAAGAAAGACTTGGGAAAACCCCCCTTCTGCTTTCTTTAGCAAACTTAGCTGATTCGTCAATTCGCAAGGTAGTCTCTAACAGATATTTTGAATCAAAAGCATAGTTCAATCGCCCGATATAACTTTGACGACCCATCTCTGAGGCGCTACCATCACTGGTTTGATTGGCAATTCCACCTGCAAACAAATAGTCTATGGCATCCGTTTTAAATCCAATGCGCCCGGCAGATATCCAATCATTATAACTATCTATAACTTCATAAAGAGCCAATGCGTTTAATTGATGTAATTCCCCAAATGTTCGATCATAATTTAACGACAATTGACCAGTCAACACCCTGTTACGAGTATCCCGATGTCTTAATTCCGGTACCATCGCTGTAGTTTGTTTGGTGTATGTGTCGTTGGAGTAGTTGTAAGACCAGGAGTCAGGCGCAGAGACGAAAATCTTATAAAAAGAATAATTCTGATTGTAGTTAATAAATCCCTTTGCAGATAATCCTTTAATATAATTAAAATCATAATTAAAAGAAAATGAACCTTTTATATTTTGGGTATTAGTCTTTCTATATCCCCAGATCTTACTGTTAGTTGTGGCGTGTATACCTATTCCCCCTCCTGCTCCGCCATAAGGGAGTTTTGTGGAATCAGGCAATGTAGCAGACCAAAAGGGTTCTGTATTCCAGTATTCCTGCCAAACAGAGTTTTCTTTTTCATCAGACCTTCTCGAAAAGTCTCTCTTCTCAATAACGCTCGACAGGTCAAATTGAATGCTTAAGTTTTTTAGGATCCTGGCGTCCAAATTTGACCGCAGATTATAACGTTTGTATTCACCGCCATTATCTTTAAACATCGACTGTTGATCAAGAAACCCCAAGAACGTAAAGTATTTTATATTGTCGCGCCCGCCACGCACAGACAGATTATGTTGTTGCTGGGGAGCCCAATCTCTTGCAACAACTTTCAACCAGTCTGTGTTTGGATAATCCGGATCTGTGCCGGCATAAAACAAGTCAACTTCTTCTTGCGAAAATCTGGCTGTTTCCTCAGGTTTACCTTGATTCAAATGCTGTTCACGAATCAATTCTGCCATCTGTCCGGAACTGGCTAACCTTATCAAATTTGTTGTGCCTTGAAAAGTGGTACTGCTGTTCAGGGTTATAGTCGGCTTATCAAAACCGCCCCTTTTTGTCGTTACAAGTATAACTCCGTTACCGGCACGAGCACCATAAATAGCAGCTGCAGCATCTTTAAGAATTGTTATCGATTCTATTTCGTTGGCATCAATATTATTAAAACCGGATTCAATGCCGTCAACAATTACCAAAGCACTTCCGAACCCCCGGATACTCAGAGATGCTGCATCTTTACCCGGCAATCCACTTTCTTGTTTGGCAATTAAACCCGAAAGTTGTCCGACCAATAAATTACTTGTGCTGGCAGTAGGAGCTACTGTCAATTTCTCAGAGGTAATTGTAGCAACAGAGCCGGTAATACTCGCCTTCTTTTGGGTACCATAACCCACAACTACAACCTCATCAAGCAATTTTGTATCCTCCTCCATGATGATGTTGACCACATTACGCCCGTTAACATCAACTTTTTGTGTGATTAAGCCTACAAACGATGCTTCCAATGATGCATTTGAAGAAACATTATTCAGGGTATATCCCCCATTAACATCGGTAAGAGTACCATTGGAAATATTTCCCAGTTCCCTGACGCTGGCTCCAATAACCGGTTCGTTATTGACATCAGTAACAATACCGCTTACCGTGATTTTTTGTGCGAACACGCTGCACGATAGCATCCATAGAGATGCAAATATTATCTTTTTAAAATTTTGTGATTTTTTTTTGTTTTTCATCTGTTTGGCAATAAATTATGAGTATTGTAAATATACAGGAAATATAACTTCAAAATAACACCCGCGAACCTGAACACCATAACCCGACACCTAGCTAAAAGCATGAGTAGCAACAAAACAACAATCAAAATTACACCATTACCTTTTGGTTAGTTTAAATACGAATCATGTCTATGGTACTATGTTGATATTGGTCGTTGGAAGATATTTTGTAAGTTATATTTCCATCAAAGATGCACCTAATTTGAAATTAGGAGTTATATAAATAATGATTCCTACCTATTTAAAGATTTTAAATGTCCCGGTACTTTCTCCTGTTTTGATCTTCACAACATAAATTCCGGGATCCATGGTAAATGGTATTGGTGTGGCATCAGTAGCTGAAACAGATTTCAGTAATTTCCCCTGTAAATCAAAAATTTTAACCGTACTATGATCTTGTAATCCCACCACAATAATGCTACTATTACTATAAAATACTTTTAGGTTATTTGCGCTTGACACATTATTTTCAATGGTAAGTGCAGGATTAAACTCGAAAGCCCCAATATCCGTACTTGTGCCAAGTGTCCTGGTTTCACCTATAAAATCTTTTTCTATATCATACGTGGTAACATAATTAGTACCCCCTTTGTTAATTAAGGGAGAGTCATACAACAATCGATAATCACCTTTATTGATGGCTGCTTTACTTTCTGCAGATAAAGTAGTATCATCTGCTTGAGATAATCCCTGGAATGCAGTGGGAACTTTAAACTTTGGAGCATACAAAACAGGTGTACCTGAATTGTCATCAACAGTATTACTTGGCCTGCTGCCTCCACTTGTCTGTGTTAAATTCACATGCGAAGTTAATTCCGGAAAATGCAGAGCGTCAGAACCCCAATTTGTTGCTTCCCTATTCGCTTTACCTGCATTGCTATTCACATGGTAAATATTATCAGCTCCAGAAGGATTTCCATTAAACTTTGAATTTATATATAAGATGTCGTGCGTGTACAGACCAGCTTCACCTGTGTTTCCCCAAGCCACCGTATTGTACATGTATCCCCCGTTATTCATGGCTATACCCGTTCCTCTATTTTGTCCGGAAACATTATTAACGGCTACAGAATTGATGACTTTACAAGGATCCCCTTGAATAAAAATGCCGCCACCTGTTCCGGAAACGTAATTATTGTAAGCAATTGAATTGATCAACATTCCCCCTCCGTTTGCATCCGCATGTGCATGAAACCCGCCTCCCGTAGCATTTCCTTTAGTGGGAGTCAACACATAATTACCTCTCGACACACATCCAATCGCAGTTGCTCTAGGCCCAATAAAAAACGCACCCAAGACTGGAACTAAATCTTTTGAACTTTTGAGCGTACAATACTCAACCAGGCAATTTACTGCGGTACCCACCATTTGGAGTCTAATTATACCATTAACGCTACCTCCTTGAGCGCCACCCGCATCAATGGATGAGTTTCTCATTACCACATTTTGTAACAAAGCATTGATACCATTGTTAAACACACCAACTCCACCAATACCATGTCTTGTGTGTGCAAAATCTTCAAAAATTATCCCGTCAATTGTTATATTTGCCTCATTAACGCCCAAACAATATCCCAATCCACCGGCAGTCATAGCTGCTGTTGGTTTAATGATTGTCGGAGTAGTAAATTCCCAGGGCTCGACAATTCCATTACCGTCCACATCAGACCTCTGACGATCACCCATTTTATTTTCCGTTCCTGCGAAACTACCTACAATCACTTGATTAGCTTTTGCCATAATTTGTTCGCCTATTTCATAAGTACCACCGGCAATAAATATGGTGTCACCATCCGGCGATGATGAATGTGCCGCATTAACAATATTGGCCCCTATTGCATTAGCCGCCATTTCCACCACATTTCCTGCAGGTTTGTCTGCCCATGCGGAAGTTCCCTGAATTTTAAAATACCATGTCTTTGCTTGCATTGAAATAACAACAAAAACCAACATTAATAATAGAAGTAAAGATTTCTTTTTCATGATAATTCCTTTTTAATTTCCTTTTGATTAAATAATAATGTGCGTTATTCACATCTGAATGTAATTTAACTTAAGACAAAGATAATTTAAATGTAAGCTTACTGCATTCTAACTTTTGATATGTTTGTTGTAAAAAATGACATAAATTTAAGCTTCTTTATGAAATTTCTTGATAGGTGTATCCTAAATAAAACAACCCAAGGCGTTTCCATTGGGCTGATATATGTTGTGTTTTCGATAATTATTATCTCCAAAATCCAGGGATTGGCTCGAAGTCAGCTCCAGGCGCAGTCTTGACTTTTTTTGTTTCGTTTTTTTGTGTCAAGACAAAAAAATGAAAAGATATTGTCATATCCTGAAATAGGTTTACACACTGTTTGAGACAGTATCACTTTTATACATTCGAACGCTTTTAAACTACGCAGTAGTTTCATGTGAATAACCCCCAATTTCAATTGGGGGGGGCAATTGAACTCACAACCACTCAAACGCTGTAGGCGTTTAACAGTCTAAGTTTAGGGAAACTCTTACAGAGTTTAATTACCATTTCCTACTCCTGCCCCCAGATGAATCTGAGGGTTATGCACGGGTTTGTCCTACGGACAAATCTACGCGAAAACTTCCGAATTTGTCAATTATCAGCAAATTTATTTGAATAAAATTTTTTGAAAATTTTCAAGTGTGTTTGAAATATGAATATTTTCAAAAAATATTCAACCATAATTGAAATAATTAACTCGATCGCAATTGAATTTTTCATTTGACAAGATCGATCGCGTCCTGCAACTCCTCAACTCCGTGACCCCGGAACACGTGAACTCGGAACAAAACCGTACCCCGGAACCCGGAACTATAAAAATTTTATCTTCAATTCCAATTATATCAAAATAATGTTCTATTTTTGTAGTCAACTCCAAAAATTAAAACAATTTTATATATTTCAGATATGAAGACACAACTTATTCAACGTCCGTTATACATAGAATTTCTTACTACCTGGAAAAATGAAGATGTCATTAAAGTTGTATCCGGTGTACGTAGATGCGGAAAATCCACACTTTTTGAAATGTTCAGGAATCAGTTGACGACTGAAGGTGTACAAGCAGAACAAATTATCAATATCAATTTTGAAGAATTTGATCATTTATATTTGTGTGACCCAACCGTACTGTACAATTATATCAAAGAAAAGATACAGCCCGGGCAACAGTATTATATATTTCTAGATGAAATACAGAATGTTCGGGACTTTGAAAGGGTTGTCAACAGTTTGTACCTCAATAAAAACTTAGATATCTATATCACAGGTTCCAATGCTTATTTTATGAGTGGTGAACTGGCTACATTTCTTTCGGGCAGATATGTGGAATTAAAAATGCTTCCATTGTCTTTTCAGGAATTTGTATCAACAAAAGACGCAGATAAATCCAATTTGAAAAGATACTACAACGAATACTTACAAACCAGTTTTCCCTATGCCATTTCATTGGATGCAACCAAAAAACAACAGTATTTGGAAGGTATTTATTCTACAGTAGTTTTAAAAGATATTGTTCAACGCTTAACGGTAACGGATGTCTCTACGCTTGAAAATATCATACGTTATCTGTATGCAGAAATAGGTAGTTTTCAGAATATCAACAAGATAACCAATACTATGAATAGTTTTGGAAATAAAATCACCCATAAAACCGTTGCCCGGTATATGGAAGGTATTGAAGACAGCCTGCTTATCTACAAAGCTGAAAGGTATAATGTGAAGGGAAGAAAAATTTTTGCCGGCACAGCTAAATATTATGCCGTAGATAATGGATTACGTCAATTTATTGCGGGCGACAGGGTAGAAGATTTTGGCCATATACTGGAAAATATCGTTTATCTTGAATTGCTTCGCCGTGGGTATCAGGTATATGTGGGTATGGTAGATAATCTGGAAGTTGATTTTTTGGCAATTGATCCAAAGGGAGATAGATTGTATATCCAGGTGGCACACAACACAGAAAATGAAACCACCTTAACTCGTGAACTCAAACCCTTACGAGCCATTAAAGATCATTATTCCAAGTTATTACTGACCATGGATGAAATATTGCCCGGGCAAAATTTTGATGGAATTCTTAAGATGCCGGCATTGGAGTGGTTGTTAGGTTGAGGGGAACGGGTTTGACACCTTTTAGTAAGTTTCTCATTGATTTAACAGAATGAATCACTAATTTTGTCAGGAAAAATTAATTCAATTAACATTTATATATTATCATGACCACAAGAAGAGATTTTTTAAGAACCACGGCTTTGGCTTCTGCCGGCTTAGCGTTGAGCGGGATAGCTTCCAAAGCCTCCGCAGCGGTCAATCAGACTGCACAAAGTTATAATCGGATAGTTGGTGCCGGCAACAAAGTAAATGTAGCCTTTGTCGGCATAGGCAACAGGGGACTTGAAGTGCTGAATGAATTTGTAAAAACCGGCATGGTAAACGTCGTTGCACTCTGCGATGTGGATCTGGGACCAAAACATACTGAAAAAGCAGTGGCGGACCACCCGAAAGCCAAAACATTCAAAGATTTCCGCGTGATGTTTGACAAAGCCGGAAAGGATTTCGATGCCGTTGTGGTTTCTACACCCGACCATTCGCATTTTCCCATTTGTATGCTCGCGTTGAAATCCGGAAAACATGTTTACGTGGAAAAACCTTTGACCAGAACATTTTATGAATCGGAACTGCTGATTGAAGCTTCGCTGAAATATCCGAATGTGGTAACCCAAATGGGTAATCAGGGACACTCCGAAGCCAATTATTTCCAATTCAAAGCATGGAAAGAAGCCGGGATCATCAAAGATGTCACAAAAATCACAGCCCACATGAACAATCCGCGTCGCTGGCACGGGTGGGATCCGAAAATTACCAAATTTCCCGATAAAGAACCGATTCCAAGTACGCTGGACTGGGATACCTGGCTTTCTGCCGTTCCGTACCACGACTACAACAAGGACTTCCACATGGGACAATGGCGCTGCTGGTACGATTTCGGAATGGGTGCGCTTGGCGACTGGGGTGCGCATATCATAGATACAGCACATGAGTTTTTAGAATTGGGACTACCGGAAGAAGTAAACCCGGTAAAACTATCGGGATGGAATCAGTACTTTTTTCCAATGTCAAGCACCATTGAGTTCAAATTCCCCAAAAGAAAAAAAATGCCGCCTGTAACAATTACCTGGTATGACGGACTGGACAATATCCCACAGGTACCGGCCG
>JGI24707J26582_10002428_pt1 | contig 13964 bp, 14 predicted proteins | sample BioPla1DNA1_FD_26582 | JGI IMG/M metagenome (IMG submission 26582) | reverse complement strand
ATAAGAAGCGGGTTCTATATATTGTGATAGATTATAATATATTAAATTTTATAATGCAATCGAATGATAAAGATTTATNCCTTTCAAAAGGATGTAATGAATAATGAGCTTAAAGCTACAGTGTTATAGTATTTTTTGTCCTTATGAATCATAGAATTAAATAAGTGATTATTCTATGGAGGTTAGTATGAGAAGGCTTAGAATATTAATTCTGCTTCTTATGATGCTTATTACAGTTCTCGGAATTAGTGGCTGTAAGACAGAGGATACGGATATAAAGAAATTAAAAGATTTAGAATTTACGGTAGTTGAGGATGCTGATCTACCCGGTGAGTTAAAGGAAATTATCGACGAAAAGAAAGAGAAACCATTCAAATTGACCTATTCCAACAAGGATTATTTATATATTGTGGTTGGATACGGGCAGCAGAATAGTGGGGGTTATAGTATTGCTGTAGATGAATTGTACTTAACGAGTAATGCGATTTATATCGATACCAATTTAATTGGACCTTCACAGGAGGATTTAGTTGCTCAAGGTGTTACTTATCCGTACGTAGTAGTTAAAATTGAGTTTATGGATAAAAGAGTTGTTTTTGAATAAGTTCTAATATGGGGACTTCATCATTTTTAATCTGTTTAGAAATGAGGGGTCCCATTTGAGTAGAAAATAAACCTAAGGCTTAAAGTCTAGGACATATTATCTGGCAAAATAATGGAAAAATGTATGGAAAAAGACTATATTTTGTTGGTTAAAAGTTTAGATAAACTATATATTGTGGAAATTTGAATTTTGTAAGATTGATGGTCAAAAGTGAAAATCACTTCCTGCTTTTGTGCAATATAATTAATGTAAAATAGTGTAAACATGTTATTTTGTGAAAATATTCCATGATATTCAACAAAAATACAATAAGTCAATAGGCGATTTTTTAGGTACAATATAATTACAGTTGATTGAATTGTCAGAATATTTATTGACAAACAATAAAGTTTTATGTTATAATTTAAACGATGCATATTATTTGTAACAGAGTTATTTCAATTTATGCTTTAAATTCTATTGAATGGCATAGGTTCATACATGGAATCAGAAAGCATTGGTAAGGAGAAAAATAATGATGAAGCAAAATGATGTAAACAAGGTAAGAAACGCTGTTATTAACCAAATCGGTAAAAAGGTTAAGGTAAGGATAAACAGAGGCAGGCATAAAATCGACGAGACAGAGGGCGTAATTTCGGAAACCTACCCAAGCATCTTTTTAATTAAGATACAAGAAACAAAAGATATGCCTGTAAGAACATTATCCTACAGCTATACAGATGTATTAACAAAAGACGTAGAGCTTATCTTATGTAGATAAGAATGAGAACATAAGTGATAGACTGGGCAAGCCGTGATATTTAAATTACGGTTTAGCCCTATTTTTTTGCAATATTCTAAGAATGAAATCATAAATCCTTTTTTGTACGAATAAGATATGACAGAGGCATCCATCGTATGTCCATATTAAGGAGGGATATTTGTGGAGTTAATTAAAAAGAATATTCATATGAATAAATTAAAATGTAAGAGTACCCTGCAGCTTACATTGGACGATGACTTTAATGTACCGGATGTTAAACCTGACATCGATAAAATTATCAAGGAGCAGGGCGAAGTTAGAATTACTGATATTAAGGCAATGAATGGAAAACTTCTTGTCAAGGGTGCTTTGAGATTTAATGTATTATATTTAAACGGTGAAGATCAAAGGCCAGTACATAATATTGCAGGAGAAATTCCTTTTGATGAAGTTATTAATATGGATCTAACCTGTGCTGATGATGATCCTACTGTAAAATGGGAGCTTGAAGATCTATCTACAGGAATGATTAATTCTAGAAAACTGAGTGTAAAATCCATTGTTCAGTTAAATGTATCGGTAGAGGAACTTTATGATGAAGAGACCGCAGTTATGGTAGAAGGATCGGAAGATGTTCAATACATGAACAAAAAGATCGAGATAACCGATGTGGGGGTAAAAAGAAAGGATACCTTCCGAATTAAGGATGAGATTCTTCTCCCTGCGAATAAAGGGAATATATCAACTCTACTTTACCATGATATTGGTTTGAATAATGTAGAAGTTAGATTGCTTGAAGACCGCTTTAGTATAAAAGGAGAAATACCTGTTTTTATCCTATATACCAGTGAGGATGAAGAAAATCCGATGGAATACTATGAAACTGAGATTCCATTTGGCGGTGTTATCGAATGTAATGGCTGTAATGAGGATATGATCGAGGATATATTGTTCCGTATTTCTGACAAGTTTATAGAAATTAAGGCGGATGAGGACGGAGAGGAAAGAGCCTTTGATATTGAAGTTATCCTAGATATGGATATTAAAGTTTATAAAATTGAAGAACCAGAGATCCTTTGTGATATTTATAGTCCATCTAAGGAGATAACACCGATTGTTAAGGAAGCAGTTTACGAGAATTTAGTAGTTAAGAACAATAGTAAATATCGTATAGCTGATCGTATTCGTGTTCTGGAGAGTCAGCCTCGAATCCTGCAAATCTGCCACGCTAATGGGGCTATTAAAATTGATGAGATCATTCCGGATGGAAATCAACTACAGGTGGAAGGGGTTGTCGAAGCGGATATTCTTTATATATCTGAAGATGACAGTATCCCGCTCAATTCTGTAAAAGGAGCAATTCCATTTGTACAGATGATCGAAGTGAAGGGTATAAAGCCGGATAGTAATTATGAAATAAGACCCAATCTAGATCAGCTTAGCGTTATGATGCTTGATAGTGAGGAAATAGAAGTTAAAGCTACTGTTAGTCTTAATACTATCGTATTTGATCGCATAACGGAAGAAATTATTACAGACATTGAAGTGGCTGATCTTGATCTACAAAAACTGCAGGATATGCCTGGTATAATTGGCTATGTTGTTAAACCAAATGACACTTTGTGGGATATAGCTAAGAAATACTATACCACGGTAGATAGTATCATGAGCATCAATGAGATGGAAGATGATATGATCGAAGAGGGAGATAAACTCATCATAATGAAAAAAGTAGATGCTGTCCTGTAGGAAGGGTCTAGCCAAATTCTAGCCAAATCGAAACTGAATGCTATAATAGCAAAAAGCGTATATAGAATAGCACTGCTATCTACATACGCTTTTTTTATGGAATTGCTATTTATATGGCATTTTGTGTAGTTTTTTTCTATGAAAAGTTAAAAGTCCTAATAACATCAATACGGGAAAGATGGTACAAGCCAGTAAACCTAACCTTAATCCCTGTTGTTCTAAATCAAGACCTTGGTTCATCCATATGGAAAGGCTCCGCCCCGCCTTTTGGATATAGTTTGATAGAATACCAGCTATCCATGGACCAATAGCGCATCCTATATCACCACAGATGGCAAGGATACCAAACATTAGGGTTCCGCCTTTTGGATAGGCTGCAGAAGATAGGCTGAAAGTACCCGGCCACATCAAGCTTACGGAAAGACCAGTCAAACTGCAAGCTAATAAGGAAAGTAGTGGATGCGGGCTTAATACGGTAGCAAGATAGGTAACTATACAGAGGGCGCTGCTAGCAATCAGACAGCCCTTAATAGGAAGTCGCTCGCCATAATATCCATAGATTGTTCTACCAATCGCCATAAATAGTGCAAAAAGACCTGGCCCTAGCATATCCCCTACGAGTTTTGGAACTTGTAACCCTTGTTCTGCGAAAAGGGATGACCATTGAGACATACTTAATTCACTTGCTCCCGCACATATCATAAGTAACATTGATAGATAAAAACCAGGATGTGAAAATAGTTCTTTTAATTTCATTCCGCTTCCTTCCTGAACAAGAGGGAGGATGGGAACACGGAGAAACTGAAATAAATTATATAGAGGAAATAGCGACCATAACAGAGGGAGAATGAACCACATATTTCGTCCAATCACTTGTAATAAGATGGTGCTAATAAGGACTACTGCCATCTGCCCCCAACAGTAAAATGAGTGTAATAGACTCATTGCAGATTCTTTATTATCATTCGGTAATGCTTCAATAATTGGACTGATGATCACTTCAATGAGACCACCTCCAATAGCATACATGGCTACTGAAATTACTAAACCAAGATAAGGTGAGGGCAGGAGCTGGGGCAGAATACTTAAAGATAGAAGACCTGCAGTACTTAATGCATGGGCAGCCACCATACATTTTCGGTATCCGAAACGGTCCGCATACTTAGTAGCCCAGATATCTGTAATCAGCTGAGTTCCAAAGTTAATTAAGATTAGTTGCCCTATTTTATCATAGGAAATATGATAATTGGTTTGGAAAATAATAAATAGTATAGGTGCTAAGTTATTAATAATTGCCTGAGTAATATATCCTCTGTAGCATGCATAGGTTGTATTCTTATATGTATATAGTTTTGTCATAAGTGGTTACCTTCCTCTTCTATTTTAATCTGGCCAGTATGGTTTCGTTAAAAATATCTGTTTTCCAAGACCCGACTTTCTAAAATAGTCTAAGGCATTCTCTGCCAGACTTTCATTATCATATATACCAAAGACTGTGGGTCCGCTTCCGCTCATAAGGGCAGTTAATGCTCCTAGTTCACACATTTGATTCTTGATTTTTGTGATAATAGGATACTTTGAAATGGTAACTGTCTGAAGTATATTATCCATATGACGCGTAAGCTCATATAGATCGCCCTTATCAATAGCAAGCAACATTTTATCGATATCCGGGTGTTTAAGGGAGGGTGTTAGTTTCAAATTAGAATATACATATTTTGTGGATACGCTAATATTTGGTTTTACAAGTAATATGAAGCAATCTGGTATCGGCTTTAAAGGGGTGAGAATCTCACCAATCCCTTCCGATAGGGCAGTACCCATCTGAATGCAGTAGGGAACATCTGCTCCGAGAGTTACTCCAAGCTCCATTAATTCACTCTCAGAAAGCCCGATTTGAAATATTTCATTAAGTAAGCATAGGGTGGCAGCAGCATCTGCACTACCTCCAGCCAAACCTGCGGCTACGGGTATATTTTTATCAAGTGTGATTTTAACTCCTTTGCGAATCCCAAAACGCTTCATAAATATTTGTGCTGTTTTGTAAACTAGATTCCTGCGGTCAGTTGGTAGATAGGGTAAATTCGTTTTCACTGTAATTTTCCCGGAATCATTTAATTCAATCTTGACCTTGTCATATAGATCGATGGTTTGCATTATCATGCGAAGTTCATGATAACCGTCTTCTCTTCTCCGCAGTACATCTAAGCCGAGATTTATTTTCGCATAAGCTTTTCTAGTAAGTAACTTCATAGGATAATACCTCCATAAGGGCATTTGTATTAAGCTAAGCATAAATAAAGGTCATTGAAAGATTATCTTTCATAATGACCTTATATTTCTTTGCAATAAATTATATTGGTATTTTATCACACTTTATATTTCATTACAAATCAAAATATGCCTTGATTTCTTCCCATAGTTTAAACTTAATTCTCACAGGTGCTTTTTGTGATTTAAGAGTATCAAATTCTTCCTCGGTAAGCAGGTACTTTAGTTGTTCTTCTGATTTTTCATCGACTATACTATAGGTCTCGTCAACAAAACAGAGTGGAGGAAATAGAACGCACCACCAGTTCTTTCCCTGGGCATCGCCAATTTTTACGCGGAGTGCTTCATAAGTTCCAGGAGGAAAGGTATAGTCACTATAGACTTTGAGTGGAAAATTACATTCTTCTAAACTTACACTGATAGGATAATAAAACCCTTCTTCTTCTATGACCTCCTCTGCAATTTCCTGAATGGTTGGTAACATGTCAAATAGAATATTCCGAGCCTCGGTAATACTTGTAGCTTCTCTAAGATAAGGAGAGATCTCTGAAACTATTTTCTCCTTTACCTTTAGCTTGAGATTTTGGTCCTCATTACTATCACTATTGGCAATTACATGAAAACGAATAATGTCTCTAGCAATACCAGCCTGTATCTGTGAATTCTTCGCTGCGTCTGCTTTTACAAATCCCATAACAATACCAGAGAAAACAAGAATAAGCAGCAGTAGAAAAACCCGGAATTTGCTATTCCAAAGACATATTGATTTAACTATTTTGTTATATAAGTTTTCTTTTGCTCCTACTGTATCTATTTCATCTTTATGTACTGCCTTGATTAAATCACGCATTTCGTTGCTATTCCTTATGTTCATGATATCTACTCCTTTATTGTTCCAGATTCTAGTGTTGTACTTATATCAGCCATGATGGACTTAAAATGCTTCAATAAGCTAACCAATAAATGGTATATTTGTTCTGTTAGAGTATTACCACAGACTACCTCTTTTATACGAATAATAACGAAAATTTATCTTATAGATAATTAGTATTTAAAATATCGATAGTAATGGTATGTATGGAAAACAGCTTGAACTTGTGTTTATTTGATAGTACAATAAGATAGCGTTAACTAAAGAAATTAATCGCTTACAAAATGACGGCGGGAGGCTTAATTATGTCAAGTAATGCACCAATTGGGGTTTTTGATTCTGGTATCGGCGGGTTAACCGTTGTAAAAGAGATTATGAATCAGATACCGCAGGAATCTATCATATATTTTGGTGATACAGCGAGACTTCCCTATGGAAGTAAATCACAAGAGACCATTGTTACCTACACAAGACAAATTATCCGCTTTCTAATGGGGAAGGGCGTTAAGGTTATTGTAGTAGCCTGCAACACGGCTAGTGCATTAGCATTAGAGACGGTAAAGACAGAAATTAATATACCTATCCTTGGCGTCGTTAAACCTGGTGCAAAGGTTGCTGCTGATACTACCAGGAATGGTAAAATCGGTATAATTGCGACCGAAGGAACAATTTATAGTGGAATATACAATAACTATATTAATAATATAAACTCTCAAGTTCAGATATTTGGCAAACCCTGTCCGCTTTTGGTTCCTCTTGTTGAGGAAGGCTTGATTGATGATCCGATAACAACGGAGATGGTAAGAAGATATACAAAAGATCTACTAGAAATTGATATAGATACTTTAGTATTAGGATGCACACACTATCCATTGCTTAGAAAAACCATTCAGAGAGTGGTAGGAGAGCAGATAACATTAGTGAACCCTGCATATGAAACCGCTAGAAAGCTAAAGGAAGTACTTATGCAGAACCGATTAGAAAATAATAGTACTATGAAACCTAACCATCAATTTTTTGTAAGTGACGGCGCGGAAAAGTTTAAACATTTTGCAAATACCATATTATCTTGTGAAGTTGTGGAAACGAAGGATGTAAATATTGAAAGTTATTAAAAGGTAGGCAGATATGACAAAGGATGTAATTGTTACAATTGAAGGATTACAACTGGGGGAAGAAAACGATAGGATTATTACGAAAGCAAACGGTTTGTATCAATTGCAGAAGGGAAATCATTATATTCGTTATGAAGAGATGATAGATGGCGTGGAAGGAGCAACTAAAAACCTTATTAAGGTAACTCCTGATTTAGTTAAGATTACAAAGAAAGGCGCAGCTAGCACGACTATGACCTTTCGTTTAAACGAAGTTACGAGTACAAGTTATCAAACGCCTTATGGTAATCTAATGCTTCAAATACAAACAAGCCAGATGCAAGTGAAAGAAGATACCGACTCGCTTAACATCAATCTATCATATACCATCATGGCTAATGGGGATCTTCTATCTAAGAACCGTACAAAGATTACAATACAATCACAAGAAACTAAATAGAAACATAAACAAGTTCTCGCTTGGTTGTCGTTCATAGTAGTACATAAGGTTGTGACAGATAAGTGTATCTGACACAACCTAAGTACTGGGCGACAAGCAGTCTACTTTAGGAAATTATTCCTTTGGAGTAACGAATCCATCTTCATCAATGGTAACATCAAAGGAGATTTTCTCCATATAGTCAAAATAGGATTTGCGTTCATTTTCCTCTGTAAGGAGATAGGTGTAGGTGTCCTTCCCCATGGCAGGTAGAATTTGCATTCGAATATCATCTTCTGAGTCTAAGTGTATTTTCAGTAATCCAGTTTCACGTTTGGCACTATTAAACCAGAAGTTGCCTAAACTATAAGCAATGGGTTTTCCTTTATAAAATTCAAATCCCTGCATGACATGTGGATGGCATCCCACAACAATATCTGCTCCAGCATCTATATATTTCTTAGCAAAATCTCGCTGATATTTCTCTGGGTATTCGTTACGCTCTACGCCCCAATGAAGATATACAACTACATAGTCACTTTCTTGAGCAGCCTTTTCAATTGCTTCAATAAGAGGCGTGGGATCATAAGTTCCAACCATTCCCGGGGAATCCTCAGTTGCATACCAATTCATAGCAAAGATTACTCTGGAAGATGCGAGATAGGCAATTTTCTTATCTCCAATCGTATAGTAAACTGGGGCTTCAGCTCTTGCTAAATTTTCACCGGCACCTACATAGTCAATTCCAGCTTCATCTAAGGTAGCGAAGGTATCCATAAGTGCATCTGGGCCATAATCTAATGCATGATTGTTGGCAAGGGAAACTATATCAACGCCCATTTCGTTAAGAATTCCTACACGACTTGGATCAGCACGAAATGTATACGATTTGTTCGGTGTTTTGGTTCCCCTTGTACTATAGGCAAATTCGTTATTGAGCATCATAATGTCAACAGCATTCATTTCTCCAACGAGGTCCTCGGATAGGCCTCCCAGAATTCCCTTTTTCTCTCGATCATAGCGGGCAACCGGCTTTGAATTCTCATCAAAGTTAATATCGCCTGCAAAACCAAGTACAATTGTACGATTTGGCTCTTCATTAGAGCTATCCGTTTCCAGGCTAGGATCAGTTATATGATCCCCCGGTACTGGTTCATTCTCTGTGTTATTATCTGAAGGGCTACCTTCTTTGATATCATGATTCTCTGCCAAATCAAGATCAGCTTCATCTTCATTTTGAGAAGTGTTGTTGCTACTGCTATCTAGCGAGTCACTACTATTGCTATCGTTATTAAGTGACTGATTATAATCCGTATCGGTAATGGCCTCCCCTATATGCTCATGACTATTTCTTTCATCTATTTCGTCCTGGCGGTTTTGTATCTTGAAAGCGTATATGAGGAGACTGCAAAGTGATACAAGGGATAGGAAACCGAATAATATTAGAAGTAATATATTCTTTTGCTTCATAGTATCTTCCTTTCCGATTAAAAAACCTCTTACCTTATAACAATTATGCCATGAAGGTAAGAGGAATATGATTTTTATTTTTCTTTTTTAAATTTGCCTGTGATTCTCTTGAAAAACCCTTGCTTTTCTTTCTTAGTATCAAGGCCGCTTCGAAGCCCTCTTACATCCATAATGTAAATACCGCTTAGAACTGCCTTTACTTCCTTTTTAACTGGAATAACTTCAAATACCTTAGCATCACAGATTAAGGACATAATTTTTGGTCCGATTTTTGCTTTTACGATAGGAACCTTGGATCCTCTCATATACTTCGGTGTTTGATCAAGTACAATCTTAGGAAGGTTTGCTTCCTTTAATTTCATCATCTTCTTATCAATAACCAGCATTGAAACCGTCTGAGCTGCTGCTTTCATTTGTTCTTCGGAATCTTCCTGCCTTTGCTGAAGTTTCTTTCCTACAAAATATAATGCAACGAAAACCGCAATAACTACTACGGCAACAACAAGTAATACGATTGTTAATGTATCCATGAACTATGTACCTCCTAATATTGTACGTTTTCTAGCGTGTCCCAGTTCAGGGCATCGTTAATTGTACCATCTTTTTATAAAAAAATAAATAGTAAAATAGAAAATACCTGAAATTTTGTTCGACAATGATCGCGATATTCGCTTAAATACAAGTTGCATCGACTAAGTCAGTCAAATTAAGTGTAAATAATATCGATAGCAAATCTCTACTTAATATTTAACTAAAGAATCGTTTTTATCCAGTGTGTCCTTTATAATTCCCTGTACATAGGTGCTAAGTGACTTTAATTGCGCTTTCTCCAGAGTTTTTGGGTAAATCGGTTTGCCGTATTCAATTACAACATGAGCTTTTCGAATCCATGGCTGCTGATTTTCGAATATGGCTTCCGTATTGGATATAGAAACTGGAATAATAGCACATCCGCTTTTTTCAGCAATTTTAAAGCTACCCGCCTTAAATGGAAGCATTTCATTTCCCGGGCTACGGGTCCCCTCTGGTGAAATAAATATGGAGTAACCATTTTTTACTTGCTCTATCGCTTGAAGAATCACCTTCATACCTTGGCGAACGTCATTGCGGTCAAGGAAGAGGCATTGCAGAAATTCCATCCAGGTTCTCAAAAAAGGAACTTTACGTATTTCTTTCTTCGCTATAAATCCGGTTAAGGTGGGTACTGTAACATAAGAAACCAGAATATCGAAGTAGCTTCTGTGATTTGCAACATATAATACGGCTTCATCTTTCGGAACATTATCTATACCAATTGCAGTGTATTTAACGCCGCTAATGAATAGAATAACACGGAAAGCCCAAACGACAATCTTCTGTGAACTTGCCACTTTTGCGCGATGGCTAAACTTGCCGATGATATATTCAATTATGAATAATGGAATACTTATTATAAAAAATAGAATTAAAAATAGTAAAACCAATATTAAACGCATAAAATAACACCTCCGCTTTCCAGTAATAGAAAGAAAATCTCTTTATACGAGCGCACTAGCTATTTAGCCTTCTCACGGATAAGTTGGTGTTATGTGAGGAGGTAGAGCTTTAGTATCACTGTCCTGCAATTCACCATTGTTTTTATCTTGCATTTGCTCTTGCGATGTCTGGCTACTATCCGTATGGTTATTGGCATCCTCATTGATAGGAATCCCCGTAGGAGTTATAGTTACATCATCTGGTATGTTATTATTTTCATCTTCATCTTCATCCTCATCAGCATCGACAGGATCCTCATTTTCATCTTCCACTGGATTTTCATCCTCAATATCAGGTTCTTCCAAAGTGCCTTCTAAATCTTCTTCCTCTTTATCGGAATTGGGATCCTCAGGTTCTTCTTCAATTTCATCTTCAGGAAGTACTTCATCATTATCAATCAGTTCCTTCTCATCAGATGCTTCATCATCTTCTAATTCTTCGTCATCTACCGTTTCTCCATCGAGTAAAGCTTCCTCATCGGATAAAGCAGGATCATCATCCAACGGTGGTGCGGTAACAATCGGTGGGCGGTAGTTAATTAGATAAGCATATTTTGCTTCAAAATCAAAACCTTCACTTGGAGTATATTGATAATATTCATCTAAGGTCAAATCATTAGTATAGAGATAGTTGGCCAAATCCTTACCCACATATCGAATATGCCATGGTTCATAAGCATACCCTGTAATCTCTAATTTGTCCTTTGGATAGCGAATGATATATCCAAAACGGTGTGCATTATTTGCTAACCAGATACCTTCTGGGGAATCTGCGAAAGCTTCAATTAATTTAAATCCTAAGGATTTGGTAGAAACATCAATGGCAAGACCAGATTGATGCTCGCTAGTTCCAGGTACTGCAGAGTATTTTAAAGTATGATTTTTTCCCTTTTTAACTATGTTGTTTATAAAAATTTTACGTTGTCTATCATAAGAACGATAGGCGGAAATGCCGTAGAGGGTATAGCCGTCTGCTTTTGCCGCATCAAACAAATCTTCAAGGGCAGCTGCAGCCTCTGGGCGCATTAATTTTCGCTCATCGTGGTATTTCAAATTAAATAATACATTCGGAATCACCATATCTTCCGGTACATAATCCTTCGGCAAAGCATATTCCTTATTTATAAATACGGTGATACTGGTTATATCGGTATCAATTTCAGTAGCAGGAACAAATGGAGTCTTTGTAATATTATCCGCGCTATCCTTATTATCCTTTTCTTCGCTGTCTGTTGCAGGCGGTATGTATGTATCATCAATGGATCCAGGTGTGGTAGTCGTTGATGTCTCAATTTCGGAGGCATTTAAATGTGTGCGGCTACCGGTTGGAGAAATTATACTGACAACTAAAAAGCCGGCTAGCGAAACGGACACCACCGCTGCCAGGACAATCATGATTTTTCTCATTTGTAGTTGCCTCCTTTCTTTATGCAAGTACGATCTTAAGTTGAATTATAAAAACTGCAGATTAGGAGCAAAATCCTAATCTGCTTCTTTTTATATTATAACATTTTTAGAAAGAAATTTATAGTTTATTGTAGAAAAAATATTATGGAAAAAATTATCTATCCACGGACAGAATTATTATTTAAAAGCTCTGATTTTAGTTGATATAGTCTCTCAGAGAGATCGACATATACATTATGTGGATTAACAAGGCGCCTAGCCTCATCCCATAGGGTGTCTTGCTCCTTTTGACAGTAATCACGAATTTCCATGACTGAAGGAGATTCGTAAACGCATTCACCAGAGATAAATATAGGAACAAGAAGTTCTCTAAGAGTATATGTGTTCGGCTTTAAGTAGGTCTTTTTCCAGGTGGCATGTGGATCAAATATTAAAAGTGGATTTTCTGATGAAAAATGTTCATCTTCAAGGGTAATAAGATCTGCTTTTACTTTACCACTTTCTTTTTCATAAACACGATATATCTTTTTATTACCAGGGTTAGTTATTTTCCATGGGTTATCAGAAAGTTTTATCTTAGGAATGAATTTACCGCTTTTTTGAATGGCGGATAATTTATATACGCCACCAAAGGATGGGTTATCCTCCGAGGTTATCAATCGAGTTCCAACTCCCCAAGAATCAATTTTGGCACCTTGTGATATTAAGCTATCAATTAAGTTCTCATCTAAATCGCTGGAAGCAGTAATAGTTGCGTCTTGAAAACCAGCGGCATCTAACATTTTTCTAGCTTCTTTTGAAAGATATGCAAGGTCACCACTATCTAAACGGATACCGTATTTCACTGGTGTTTTACCCTGTTCTCTTAACTCGCTAAATACTTTAATCGCATTAGGAACTCCAGAACGAAGAGTATCATAGGTGTCAACCAAAAGAGTAGTATTCATTGGGTATAGTTCTGCATATTTACGGAATGCGGTAAGTTCATCATCGAAACTCATAATCCAGCTATGAGCATGGGTACCAAGCGCAGGCATATCATATAATTTCGCTGACATCATATTACTTGTTCCAATACATCCTCCAATAATCGCCGCCCTAGCCCCTAAGGTTCCAGCATCTGGCCCTTGAGCTCTCCGAAGGCCAAATTCCATAACAGGACCACCTTTTGCAGCATAAACTACACGGGATGCTTTCGTTGCAATCAAACTTTGGTGGTTAATAATATTAAGTAAAGCAGTTTCGATTAATTGAGCTTCCATAATCGGTGCAATTACTTTTATTATTGGCTCCATAGGGAATATCACGGTTCCCTCTGGTATTGCATAAATATCGCCGCTGAATTTAAAGTTTTGTAAATAGGTTAAAAAATCTTCTTTAAAGATTTTTAAACCTCTAAGGTATTCGATATCTTCTGTTGTAAAGCGTAAGTTTTTTACGTATTCTATCACTTGTGCTAAGCCGGCACATATTGCATAACCACCCTTGCATGGGTTTTCCCTATAGAATACATCAAAAACAACTGTACTTTCTTCCTTGTTATAAAAATAACCCTGCATCATTGTTAATTCATAAAAATCAGTTAATAAAGTTAAATTTCTCTTTTCCATTTATAGGTTCTCCTTCCACTTTTCATGCAGCGTGTTATTGTATGCTTAACTTCATTAAAAACAATCTTAATAATTACTTTAATCTTCTTTAAAAGATATACCAATAACTTGAATTAGTCAAGCAAAGTATAGGAAGTGATAGCGTCAATTTACTTTCGGAAACGAATGGTGAGAGTTCACCTGTATGATCTGA
>JGI24707J26582_10002427_pt1 | contig 13967 bp, 16 predicted proteins | sample BioPla1DNA1_FD_26582 | JGI IMG/M metagenome (IMG submission 26582) | reverse complement strand
TCCACACCTGACATCATCAACACTTGCGGTTTATCATTCAAAATTGCTGTTTCTGTTTGTAGATAACGAACCACTTTGCGTTCTAATGTATTCTTAAGCCCCGAACCATCAACAATAGGTGTTTTTTTAGCAGCACTGACTACTTTTTTTGCATCCCGCAAGGTAAAACGCCTGGTTCCGGCATAAACGTAAAGATCCATACCGCCAAGACCAAAAGCATCCACCTTTCCATCCAGCTCCTTGATCTTAGCAATCATCTTCTGCATATCTCCGTCCATGCCGATACGTTCTATGCGACAGGGAACTCCACACATTTCCACTTCAACAACATGATTACGTTTCGATGAACCTAAACTAATGCTAACTACCTGTTTCATAATTTTCTCTCCCCTCCATTATCCCTCACAAACTGTTTTAATATCGCCTCAACTCTTTGGGGATCCACATACACATCTGTACTGATGGGGGATTTACCTATCTCAACAGTGTATACTTCATTATCAAGTAAAGCTGCTGCCATCCGGTTCCATTTAGCCGAACAAAAAACAAACACAGTATCGCACTGGCGCATATCTTCAATTATTTTTATCACTTCATTAAGGAAATCGACACCGCTTTTGCCCTGGATCAATTGCCAGCGCTCCCGGTTGGACAGAATAAGTTTTTTTTCAATACCATAGCAATCAGCAAGTGCCAATAATTCCTCCGCATTACTGACGGGAAACGCCATCATCCCCATTCTGCCGCCACGGCGTACATTGCCTAATGATTCCAAACGTGAAATAAAAGATCTGTCCAACTGCAACTTTTCAGCCACTTCCTGCTGTGACATCCCATTACTTCTAAGCTGCAAAATATGGCGGACGGTTTCATCAATTTTATGCAGGTTAATTAGCTTTTCACCAATGCGGACAAACTCCATAATCCTTCTCCCCTTGTGCACAATTTTGTGTACAATCTTGTGCGCAATAAGATTTTACCATGAAAAAAGATCCCATGCAAACATTTTTAAATTATAGATTGTATAATTTTTTGCAGTTCTTCTTTCGTCGTAGCACGCATAACCTGATTACGGTAATAAGCAGCTTTTCTAACGCCCTTCAGATACCAGGCCAGATGTTTGCGCATCTCCCTGACTCCAATGTATTCACCTTTATTCTCTACAACCATTTCCAGATGTCTTAGAGCCAAAGCTTTCTTTTCTGCCAATGTTGGTTCAGCAAGCAATCGTCCAGTCTCTAAAAAATGGATTGTTCTTTGTATGAGCCAGGGATTACCCATAACCCCGCGCCCAATCATAACTGCATCACATCCTGTCTGTTCAAGCATTTGGGCCGCATCTTCCGGAGATAAAACATCACCGTTACCAATAACAGGAATGTTTACTGCCGTTTTTACCTTGCGGATTATGGACCAGTCTGCCTTACCGCTATAGCCTTGTTCCCGGGTTCTGCCATGTACCGCCACAGCTGCGGCACCGCCTTCCTGGGCAGCCAAAGCCACTTCCACGGCATTAATGTTGGCATCATCCCACCCTTTGCGAATTTTCACCGATACAGGAAGATTAACGCTTGCACAAACCGCCTGCACTATACGTAGCACCAGATCCGGATCGCGCATCAAAGCACACCCTTCTCCCCGACCGGCCACTTTTTTTACCGGGCAACCCATATTAATATCAATAATATCCGGCTTTAAACTTTCACAAAGCACGGCACCTTCTGCCATCACCAACGGATCATTGCCAAATATTTGTATTGCTATCGGCCTTTCTACAGGTTGAAAAGCTGCTATTTTTAATGTCTGTTCCGGTGCACATACTGCGCCTTTAGCACTTATCATTTCAGTATAGACAAGGGCACAACCCATTTCCTTTACCAGTTGCCTAAAGGGACTGTCTGTCACTCCTGCCATGGGAGCCAATACCACTTTATTTTGCAGTGTAATATTTCCTATTTGCACAGAATCAAGCTCCTTTGACACACCAATTTTTTATTATTATAGCGTAAACTGCAAAGGATCATAAATTTTCCAAAAGAAAAACGTGCTTTTCAGATAAAAGCACGCCTGAAACGAGAAAATATATTTTAACTGCATAAGAGTGCCTATTGTACACTCTCCGGCAACACAAACAATTCCTCAAGCGGCACATCCAGTACACGGGCAAAACGCTTAATTAGATCCAACTGCGGATATTTCATACCTCTTTCAATTGTTGATAATAAGGATACGGATATTCCTACTTCTCTGGCCAAATCCTGCTGGGTTAATCTTTTCAACCTGCGCAAGGCCCGCAATCTGCGCCCCAGTAGTTCGGACATGCAATCTCCCTCCATACAGTATTTGTAAGATTCATTCGACATAAAAGCATAGTTTCCTGCCTCTATGAACATTTTTTGACAGCGGAGGGAGGTAGAGGTAAATCATTGGTTACACAGCTGCCTAACCTGTTTTGCTCAAAGTATCCCATTTGCCGCAGCGACCGCCCCAACGGGCTAAAACCTTATCGTCAACTGAGATATTAACAANTTCGCAAAGATTCGGGCAACCCTGACATTCAAAGCTTGATGCCTGGTATTCCAAATCAGAAACAACAAAACCGCGGAAATTAGTTTCTCCTTTTTCCTTGACGGTAGCCTTTGCTAACAATGCCGCCCCGATAGCTCCCATCACTTTAAAGTAATCCGGAACTATTATTTTTAAACCTAAAGCTTTTTCAAAGGCAGCACGAATGCCAACATTAGCCGCAACTCCGCCCTGAAAAACAACTGGCGCCAATATTTCTTTGCCTTTACCCACATTGTTTAAATAGTTGCGCACCAAAGCGTCGCAAAGGCCGGCGATAATATCAGGAGTGGGATGACCCATCTGTTGCTTGTGTATCATATCTGATTCGGCAAACACAGAGCAGCGTCCGGCAATACGTACCGATGCTTCACTTTGTAAAGCCAAACCGCCAAAATCCTCTATAGGAATGTTAAGACGAGCTGCCTGGTGATCTAAAAAAGACCCGGTTCCGGCCGCACAAACTGTATTCATGGCAAAATCCACCACAATACCGTCTCTAAGAATAATAATTTTAGAGTCTTGTCCACCAATCTCGAGAACTGTCTGCACATCCGGCACTAAATGGGAGGCGGCAACGGCATGGGCAGTAATTTCATTTTTTACCGTATCAGCACCAACAATAACTCCTGATAAGGTGCGGGCGCTGCCGGTAGTACCGACACCGCAAATTTCTATCTTTTTGCCTTTTATCGCTTCTTCCACCTGTTTCATGCCTTCCTGAACAGCTTGAATCGGCTGTCCCTGTGTTCGCAAGTACAGGTCTACCAGCACATTACCGTCATCATCAATTACAACTAAATTCGTGCTGACGCTACCTACATCGACCCCTAGATATGCCTGCAACTAACTCGCCTCCTGCTTCTTGCGTTTCTGCCATAATAAATCTAAAAACGCCTCAATTCGAGTTTCTATGCCTGCCTGACCGGTTTGCTCATCCAAGAAAAGCGTCATCACCGGTATATTTTTATCCCTGCTGACAGCAGGCATAATGCTTTTTGCCACAATTTCGGGTATACAGGTAAAAGGTGCCAATTGTATGACGCCGTCAAATCCTTCCTCCGCGTAGCGCACCACTTCACCCACACTGTTTTGTCCATGCCCGCCCACCATTTGGTTCAAATAGGGAATAGCCATGGCTCTAATATCTTTTTCGCCATGGGCCAAAACATTGTCTCTCGTCCAGTTGGCCAGAAAGATGGAACGGTGTACATAAGCGCCCCGCTCCCCTAAAAGCCTCTCAATGTCATGGTTTGCTGCCGGCTCCAGGACCACATAAATCTCACCAATGAGCCCGATACGCAGCGGTTTAAAGGTATGATCGGCAGGTACGCTCTCTAACATTTCCAGGGCAGCCTTTTTGGCTTCAATTACTTCTTTGACAGAATCTGCCTGCCGGATTAATTCCAAACCTTCAATATAAGCCTGATTAATTTGCTGTTTGTCAAGAGCTAAAGGACGTAATTCATGTAAAGTAGATTCCACAACATCCAAAGCCTTCAGTTTCTCTAAAGCAATTCTGCCGTAATGAAGCAGATTAAAGATACCTTTAGGCTTAACTATTTTATGCAATTTTCGCAAAAAATCAAGCGGTTCCACTAGAGGCGGTTCAATTACGATCATCTCAACGGGATAGCCCAAATCATGGAGAATTCGTTTGTGCAGCTCTCCATAATAACCGGCCCGGCAAGGGCCACAGCCGCCTGAGGTAATTAATATTTCCGCACCTTTTTCTACAACTTCCAAATAAGTTCCCAAAACTATTTTGAAGGGCAGACAAGCAAATTCAGGTGCATATTGCACACCGAGAGAAAGCGTTCTTTTTGAAGGTGTCGGCGGATAGATTACCTCAAACCCAAGCTTTTCGAACAAATAACTGACAACAATATGAGATGTTCCCATATAAGGGAAGGAAATCTTCATATAATCCCCTTCTTCCTCTTGATTAGATCAACAAATGCCTCTACCCTTGTTGCCACACCGGCTTCTCCTGTATGCTCATCTACCGTAATTGTCAAGAAAGGAATTTTAGGCTGGTGCTGTTTTGCTTCTAATTCCACCAGTTTATTAGTCATAGAATCGGGGCCACAACTAAAAGCGGTAACATGGATGATGCCATCTATATTCTGCTCATTTATATAATATTGACTGCCCCAAACAACACGGTTACTATAATACCAAAAAAGATTTTTCGGCAGTTTCTTGCTCATACGCTTCATTGCTTCCTCCGGCACCATCTCGGCAGTATAAACACGAACACCTTGTTCTCTAAGCATATCCAACAGACCTACACTAATATAATCATCATAGATGGTATAAGGATAACCTAATACCGCCAGTTTAATCTGACCGGATTGCTCTTTGTGGGGAGGCTCTTGTCCTGTATGCAAGCAGGTAAAAGCTTCCTCGGGGGTTAAGCCTTTTAATAATAATTTCCGATAGCGGGAAAATTTATACCTGGCATGCCAAATGGCACGTAAAATCTTAACCTTATTATCTGTGAATCTTTTTCCAACCCTATATAAAAAACGATAAATTTCCATTTTCCCTTTTTTCATATCCAGTCGTGTTTCAATAATTTCCGGCAAATTTGACACCGAATACTTCACCATATCCGGCAACCCAAGGAACTTGGGACATAAGGTATTTTTACCGTCAAGGGAAATAATACGCGGCATAAATAAAACATCAACTTTATCTTTAAGTGCCACCACGTGGCCGTGGAAAAGTTTAATGGGGACACAAGCATCATTAACAGTGTCCTTAACCCCTTCATCTAAAAGAGCTTTATTGGATGCCGGAGATACGACTACTTCTACGCCAAGTCCATCAAAAAATGGTTTTAACAGTGGATATAATGTAAAAAACGACAATGTCCTAGGAATTCCGACCCGCAATGCGTCACCTTCTTTCCAACTAGCCTGGTCAGAAAAAGATTCCCAATGTTTTTGTATTCGCGAAATCTTAAGAGATTCCTGCAATTACCGCCCGGCAAGTATTGCACTTTAACCAAAGTTATGTTAGAATAGAATTCGCGTCGGGGCGTAGCGCAGTTTGGTAGCGCGCTTGGTTCGGGACCAAGAGGTCGCAGGTTCAAATCCTGTCGCTCCGACCATGAATGAATATAGAAACCACGGGAAATTTAAACTACCCGTGGTTTTTTAAATTTATTATTAGATAAAACTAACCTACAGCCGGACGCTACCGCATGGTGTTTATAAAAACTCAATAATAAATGAGCCGGATAAAAACGGAAAACAGCAAGTCCAAACAAACTTCAGGCTTGCTGTTTTATTATGCAGACTTCCCCATAGCCGGCAGCCCCTGACAATTTTATTTTTGTTGCTGTGATTATCTAGTATCTGGTGCTTATTGAACTCAGTGGCAATTGTTTCCTTCTTGTTATTTATTGTCATTGTGGCTGGTACATGCCATGTTGGTTCATGTAATTAAAAATACCCTCACCGTGCTGTTGTTCTTCTTTTTGAATATGATTTAGTGCTTGCCGTATCTGCGGATTGGTAAATTCAAAAACTGCCGTATCATACGTACCGGAAATGTATTTTTCCGTGCTCAAAAGATCCTGGCATAAAAATGCATCCTGCTGGTTAGGCTGCCCCGAAGCTTGTGAGAAGCCTTGACTTGCTTGTTGTTGATTTTGTTGTCCTCCCTGGGAGCCTTGCTGCATCTGTGGAATTTGTCCGTTTAAAATTTGTTGTATTGTTTGCAGATGCTGTTGTTCCTGCTGCTGATATGTAGCAAATAATTGTTTTAATTCCGGATCACTTGCTTTCGCGGCAGCCATACCATACTTTTCAATACACATCTCTTCATGTTTTTTCTGGTCCTCAAGAAGCATTCTTTCTTTTTGCGTCAGATGCATAAAAACACCTCCTGATCTTTATTTTCTACATCAGGAGGCACTTTATTCATAAAACAATGCCTGCGGCCCGCAAGGGAGATCCGTCGGCTTTTTCGATTTTTAAGGGTAAACATGTAAAAAGGCAGTTTTGTGGTAAACTTTCCAGATTAGTTAAGTTTTCTATAATCAGTATGTTCTTTTGCAAAAAAGTCTTATGAATAAGAAAATTATCTGTATCTACAGGATCTATGGAAATTGTATCTACACCTACGCCTTTTAAAGGAAACTGGGCCAGCCACTTTGCCGCAGCCGGGGAAAGCACCGGGAAACCGGCGAAGTACTCCAGGCTGCCCCAATAGCGTGACCAACCGGTGGCAAGCAGGCAAAAAGAAGCTTTTTGCAGCTGCTTTGCAAAATCTTTGAGATCTTTAATTTCGATTTTTTTTGCTGTCAGGTGGCACAGCTTAATCGTTACCGCCTCACCAAAAAACTTTTCCGGAGCAAACTGATCAAGTGTTTTCCCGCCGGCAATAATGTGGGCGGGTGCATCCACATGGGTCCCGGTATGAGAAAATAAAGTTAATTTCTTTTCCCAAAAAGTATCCTGATCATGGGTAAAAGCATCAACTATTTGCGGCGGTTGTGTGCCCGGATAAACCGGCATATTTGTAGCGATGGTATGGCTTAAATCATAAATATGCATAGGATCACTTGCCTGCCAGTGCTGCTTTGAAAATCATTCTTGCCATCAAAGGGAGGTCATCAAGAATGATGCCTTGTTCCCAATCAGCCCGGAGCCGCCCTCCCAAAATAGAGCGCAGCACTATCGCTTCCGGTACCATAAATTTTTTCCATGAAGACTGCGTGCTGTCCTCAACAAAGGCAGAAGCCGCATAACGATTCAAGGTGTCAAAATCGGTTTTCTCCCAGAGATCAAGAATCTTTTGCTCAAGTTTTAACCGCTTAATAATTAATCTGTGTGCTTCTTTTTCATACCGGTCCGGAGCGCCGGCGGCAGCAGCCCTTGCAGCTAAAATGCCTGAGATACAAGCAGTATCCACACCCCCACCATGTAAAGGTGAACCAAAGCCGGCCGCATCACCAATCAGCAAGACGTTTTCTTTAACTATGTCTTCCCTACACACAATGGGAATTGGACCGCCTGCATGTTTTATAATTTTATAATGCGCAAGGTTTTCTCTTTGCAAAAATAAATCCAGCTCTTCCTTAATACGCAGGCCTTTCAGTTTACTGCCAAACCAGCCTAAGCCAACATTGGCAACAGAGTTGCTTTTGGGGAAAATCCAGGCATATCCGCTGCAACGTGAATCTAAAACGACTTTTAACTTGCCTGCCAGGGCCGAAAAATCCCCCTCTAAAGTGTACTGGGCAGTGGTAGCCTGGCGTATTTCGGGCAACTGGAATGCCTTGGCGGAAACCGCTTTAACGCCGCTGGCATCAATAATCCAGTCAAATTCAGCTTGCATTTTTTGCAACTGCTGCGGTGTGATGGGATACTCCTCAATAATTTCACAACCGCCGGCAATAGCTTCCTCTGCCAAGCCTTGCTGCCAGAGTTGACGATCGAGCATCCAGAGGTTAAGCCGGGAAGTATTTACAGTAAACTGATCTTTAACCGTAATGAGAACTTCATCGACGGGAAAAAGCATTCCGGTTACCGGCGGCGGTAAAAGTTTGAGCACGTCCACAAAACCTTCGGCACAAAAAATTTGCTCCCCGACTTTTCTTTTTTCAAAAACTGTTACAGAAAACCCCAGAGCTGCCGCTTCCTTGGCCGCAAACAAACCACCCGGTCCGGCGCCGATTACAGCCAGTTTTTTGCCCATACCGCACCTCCTCCATCTGCTGCTGCAAACTTTTTGTTTTGCTTAAAGACTACGTAAACTAATGCGTCCTGCTGCAGCTGCCACATATAGATCTATAATTGCCTCTTTTTCCTCCAGTTCACTACTTTCGTACATTCTATCTCCTACACTGACAACACGACTGTTCTTGCCGTCCACACTTAAAAGGGCCCCGTCCGCCTTTAACCGTACCCCCACGTTATGGGGAATATAAATCAGAAGATTAGCGGCACCGGAGTGGATTTCAAATTCACTGTTTACTTGCGGTAATTTCACCGTCAGGTCTCCGGCTCCCGTATGCACCTCTAATTTTTCCACTTCCAGTTCAGTTAAATCTAAATTGGCGTTAGTTGCTCCCGTGTGCAAAATAATTTCTGCCGGCAGATCTTTCGACAGCGAAAAATCCCAACGGGAAACATTTTTATTGACCTTCAGCGTTTGTTGCTGATCCTCTATAGTGATTTCAGCCAGATTATTTTTTTCTTTATGCGTGATTTTTGGCTCCCTGGGTGCCTGGATCTGCATCTTCACCAAATGCTCGCCGCTATGGGCGTGCAGACGAAAATCTCCGGAATGCAGATTTAATACCAACCGCATCCGTTCCGCCGTATAAATATTATCAATTGTATTGTTAAAAGTTAGCGCATGTCTTTCCTCATGAGAAAAATAAGAAAACCACGGGCTAAAGATAACTACAATTCCTACTATAATAACTAAGATAATGGCACCCAAAAGAAAGAACAATTCTAACCAACCGGTGCGGTGGCTGCTGTTTTTATCCAGCAGTAATAATAACCCCCATAAAATCAAGAAAAGAGGCCAATAACGCCACAGCCTGGTCAGGGTAAAGACGGTAATAAGGTTAAAATTACTCAATAGCCAAAGGACCCCAATTAAAATTACAACAATACCTAAAAAAATACGCGTCCCCTTCATCAGTCTTGCCTTCCCCGGTTACCAAAAATGAAAAACAGGCCGAGTGCAATTAAAAGGATAGGAATTAAGTGGCGGTTAAGTGCAGCTAAAAAACCAAATTGCCGGAATAAAAGTATAACCCCAATGGCGACAATTATTAAACCGATTGTACGTGAATTAACACCCTGACCGCTGTCCGGTGTCACGTCAATAACGTCATCTTCCGGCTCCAAAGGAATGATAATGGCGGCGATAATATAAGCGATAAGTCCGCTTCCTCCGATTAAGCCCACCACAACCCAAATGAGCCGCACTAGAGTCACATCAACATCAAAATACTTGGCAATACCGGCACAAACGCCAGCCAGCATTTGCTGTTTGCGTGAACGATACAACTTTTTCATTGACGCACCTCCTTTACTTAAAAAACCGGAATCAAGCGTTCACGCTGGTAGAAAGAAAATAGTTTTTGCCCATACATAAATCACTTTTGACTGGTAACATTAATATTACGGGAGGTGAACAGATGGAAATCAAAGCATTTTTACAAAGAGCCATGTTAAACGAACAAGAACAAGTACGGGATTACCAGCGGTTTGCTTTAAATATTGATAATGAGGAAATACGGGAAGCTTTCTTTGAGTTTGCGGAAACAAGCGGCCATACGGCTGCCAAAATTAAAGATTTACTGGACAAACTGGAATCATAAAAGCCCTCCGGGCTTTTTTATATTACTTCCCGGTGTTTTTTCTTGTCAATAATGCCTTCATAAGCACCCAGAAGCTTTTTCGCCATATTGATTGAAGAGATCTTGTCTGCTTCTTCCAGCGCCCTTGCCGACATTTCCCGGCGCAGATCATCATTTTGCAACAACTGCAGGACTCGGGAAATAAAGACTTCAGATGATAATTCTGTGAGAAAACCGTCCACACCGTCATTAACCATCTCCGACGCCCCCAACGCCTTAACGGCAACACAGGGCAGACCGGCGGCTTTAGCTTCACCTAAAACTAAACCTTGCGTTTCCGTCACTGAAGCAAAAATGAAAAGATCGGCACTGGCATAACTATCTATCACTTGCTTTCTGGTTACAGCACCTGTAAATAAAACGTGTTCACCTAACCCTAAATCCACGGCTTGCTGCTGTAATAATTCCCGTTCCGGACCGTCACCGACAATGACAAAGAAAGTATCCGGCATTTTTTCGCGAATTTCCTGGTAAGCTTCCAACAAAAAGCCAACATTTTTTTCTTTGCCTAAGCGGCCAAGATGGAGTAAGATTTTTTTGCTTTCGGGAATATTATACTCCTCTCGTAGCCAATTCCGGTTGACAGCAGTGAATTCCCTTGTATCAATCCCGGTTGGAATCGCCACAACTTCCGTTTTTATATTGGGAGAAATAATACTGCGTACAATTTCAGTGGGCGCAATGACAAGGTCGCAGCGGTTGCAAAATTTTTCTGACAGTTTTAAAACAACCTTTTTGGATAACCCCTGCGCAAAAGGCAGATAATGTACATATTGATCATACATGGTATGATAAGTAAAAACTAAAGGTATCTCAAATCTCTGGGCACAACGGGAACCTAAATGCCCCATAGTAAAAGGCGAATGCACATGAATAACATCAAGCCGCAAACGTTTAACAATATTATTTATTTTCAGGGAAAATGGCAAGGCTATGGCAAAATCGGGATAAGTGGGTGTAGGGACGGAAGCAAAGCGAAAAACACCGGGTTCCTCCTCGCAATTGGGGTAATTGGGCGCAAAGATAAACACTTCATAGCCCAATGCGGTCAATTCAGCTCTTGTAGTTTCTATTGAGCGAACTACACCGCTGGTATACGGCTTATAACTGTCAGCAAACATGCCGATCCTCACAAATATTCACTCCTTGTAAAAAGCTGTTTTCACAAGCTTGTTTAAGTTTTCCTTACTATAATAATTGCCTTAATAAACTTATTATATATATTTTACGTTCGACAGTGCAAATCATTCCCCTGCTGTTCCTACTATTACAAAGAGTGATTTCACGCTTGCGCCACTTGCACATAAAAAACGCCGGTGAAGTAAACCGGCGTCTTCATCTTGTTTGTGGAGGATAAGGTGGCCATTCCGGATTAAAATCGGGGCACTCACTTAGAACTTCATCGCAATCGGGGGGCTCGGGGCAAAAGCCATAAGCGGGAATCGCCAATTGTACTCTGGCCAGTAATTTTAGCAAAGTATACCTGCCGATGCAGGCAACGATGCTGGTACGTAATTCATCATATTCCAATTCCTCTTCTTCCACAAAAGCTTGCAGACACTCAAGGAAGGGAATATCACAGGACAGATATAGTCCGGCTTCTCCGGCACGTGGCATATTGAAAGTTTTCACCACGGTGTTTTCTTCTGTTAATTTTTCTGTAGAACCATCCTCCAGTATTAATTTTATCTTCACTTGGTAAGTTACGGTGACACGAACCCGTCCGGGAGCAATAATGTCACACTCAGGTCCCTCGCAAATCTCCACCTTATAGCAAATCACATCAACTACAGGGTTATCGGGAGCAGCCTCATAATAAAAACGAACTTCATCCACCTGTACATTTTTGCACTCATCATAGACTTTATCGACAAGCACGCAAACAACTTCAGTAGGGGGCGAACAGCCGTAAATTGGATCGCACGGGCCAAGAGGTACATCTGCAATATGGTCCTTTACGGTGAGAGCTTGATACTTTTTATCGTCAGGGAATTTTTTCATGCCTTCAATATAACCTCCTTTCTGTCTGATATGTAAGGAAGAAGCAATCCGCCCCTTACCGAGTTCTATGCTAATATATGCTTACTGTGTAGAGAGTGTGCAGTAAATGCAGAAACTTTTTTCCTGTCATGTTAACGCGCGGCAGCGGATATATATCAATTATAGAAAGGAGGTTCCCATAATGAATTTTATCTTTAAACTCCCTTACGCTTTTTTATCAGCGGAACAAGTTATTCTTTTCAATTTAGAAGCTGAAAATTTAACTATAGAGACGAGTAATTCAGCGGATAAAACTCTAATCATGGCTGACTGTACAGGCTTTTGTGCAGCCAAAGACAAGCAAAACACCATCCATTTGTTGGCAACTGACAGAAAAAACCACCTGACTTATTGTTTGCTGGAAAACGGAGATATGCGGATACTGCCTTTTATTTCTACGAAGGCGCCTGCTTATTACGCTTTAGCCTTTGGCCCCTCCGGTACCGGCTATTATTGTGCACAGGATAAAAATAAAATTACATTAGCCGTTTTACATTCCTCACAAAAATGGGAAGTTACTGAGCTAAAAATAGGTGTAAAGCCGGCTCCTGTAGGTTTGGCTATCGACCAAATCGGCTATGCTCACCTGCTATTATATGATTTGGCTGAACATTCCCTCTGGTATGTAACGGCAGACAGGCATCATTTCAGTAAACCTTTACAGTTAGCAGAAGACCTGCCGCAAAAAGCCCTCCCCGCCTTTTTACTTGATTCTGTGCAAAATATTCATATTGCTTGGGTAGAGGAAGAAAAACTTCACTATCGCCTGCGCCTTGCCGGGGGTTGGCCCACAGGTGGCTGGCAACGCCCCGCTTTTCTGTCCCTGTCCTACCGGCCACACTGTCTGGCATTTACAGATCATTATCCTCACCCACAAATCTGGCTTTTAGACGATTCCAATTTTATTCATCATTACAATACTGACAAACTCTCTGAAATTAAACAAGCGTTTTTTGACGAAAAACAAATCCTGATCCGTACAGATTTTCCTACAGCAAATAATTTGTCTTTACTCACTATAGAACCGGACATAACGCTTTTGGCAAACATTACGCGTTTGGCCAAAGAAGAACGCTCAATCTTAAACACACCCACTGAAGAAGAGGAAAATCCGCTCCTTTTACATGCCCGCCGCCTGATGAGTGAGAAAAAACGCCTGGAATATGAATTAAGCAAAAGGGAAGCATCTCTGGCACAATTAAGGCAAATGCTTGAGCTCTCCCAGGAAAACGTAAAAAGGCAAACTATTCTTCTCAATGAAAAAATGTCCGATGTAAATGCGAAGGTGCGGGAACTGCAGTCAAAAAACAAAATTTTGGAAGCCAAATGTCAGGACTATCAGGAACAATTCCGGCTAGCAAAGCAAAATTTAGAAACGGCCAAGCTTAACAATCAAAAATGGGAAGAACAATATGTGCAGGTAAAAAATGAACTTGCTTCAGCTTTAAAGCGGGAAAAAAGCTATCTTCGCCAAATCAAAGAACTTCAGACAGAAGTGGCGGCAAAAAAAAACATGTGGCAAACTTTCAGCAGTATGTTCCAAAGAATCACCTCTGCAGATAAATAAAGATTTTGCTGCGACGGTAACAACCAACAGAATTACTGAAAAGACTATGAAGAGGGCGTACCTCTTCTTTCTGTTTTCTTTTGTCATAGCACTACTTCCCGGCATTTTTCATACACTGGTACAAAAAGAGGTGAAAGCATGAATGTCCTGCATTTGAACCGTTTTTCTTATTCCGGGCAAACAACACATGTTTTTGCGCTGGTACGCCAGCAGCAAAAACATGGTTTAGATTCACGCTTAATTATGGACGGTTATCCTACTTACCGGTCCTTACAGCTTTATAAACCAACTATAGATGCTTTAGGGGTCATGTTGGTCAAACCTAATGATTTTCAGGCTGCTTGTAAAGCCCTGCAGAACTGGCGTCCGGATCTTATTCATGCCCACTCATCTTTAACATATTCT
>JGI24707J26582_10002423_pt1 | contig 13982 bp, 10 predicted proteins | sample BioPla1DNA1_FD_26582 | JGI IMG/M metagenome (IMG submission 26582) | reverse complement strand
GGTTACCGGACTAATTTCCTCGGAGCAGCGGTGCCGGTGAGCAGGTGGCTGCAGATCATCGAGAAGCACGATCCTGCCCTGGTATGTCTCAGCTACCGTCTGACCCCGTCGGCGCTACCGGCTCTTCTAGAGCAATTTTTCCACTCGCTGAAAGAGAAGGGGCTGCTGGATAACCGCCTCTACTATTTCGGGGGGACAGGACCTTGCTTGGAAGTTGCGAGAAGATACCGCCGCTTCAGCGCCTTCTTTCAGGGTGAAGAGGATCTCCCCCAACTGATGGCTACTTTATTTGAAGAGGGGCGGCGGAAAGGCGGGGGCCTCCCGCGCCTGTCATTGAAGGGGGAGAGCGCCGATCATTCTGATTTTAAAGAGATCATCGAGAGCGGCCGCTACCGGCCTGCGCTGCGGCATCATTTTGGCCTGCCCTCCCTGGAACAGAGCATCGCCGGCATAGAGAAGATCGCCGAGTCGGGGCAGGTGGATATTATTTCACTGGCCCCGGATCAGAATGCCCAGGAATTCTTTTTTGAACCGGAGAAGATGGACCCGGGGCTCGATGGCACCGGAGGTATCCCCCTTCGCTCCGAGGAGGAGCTTATTCTTCTCTGGCGGGCGGCCCAGCGGGGTAACTATCCCCGTTTACGGATCTACTCGGGAACCAACAACCTGCTAAAGTGGGCTGAGATGAGCCATCGCACCATCAAAAATGCCTGGGGAACGGTTCCCCTGTTCTGGTACAGTGTTCTCGATGGGCGTTCCCGCCGTTCTGTTGAAGAAGCTCTGGCTGAAAATATGCAAGTGATCAGCTGGTACGCCCAGCGGGGTATCCCTGTAGAAATTAATGAAGCCCACCACTGGAGTTTGCGGGAATCCCCCGATACCGTGGCAGTGGCCGATTTTTATATTGCCGCCTACAATGCCCGGAAGCTGGGGGTAAAAACATATATTGCCCAGCTCATGTTCAATACGCCGCGGTTGACCTCGGCGAAGATGGATCTGGCGAAGATGCTAGCCAAGCTGGAGCTGATTGCCGGGCTGGAGGACGAAAATTTTACCTGCCTAAAACAGGTTCGCGCCGGCCTTACCCATTTCTCCATCGATCCCGCTGTGGCCAAAGGACAGCTGGCGGCATCAACCCTGCTTTCCATGGCCGTTAAGCCGCAGATCATCCATGTTGTCAGCTTTAGCGAAGCCGATCATGCCGCCACTCCGGACGAAGTGATCGAAAGCTGCAAAATTGTGCGGGGCGTGTTGCGCAGCGCTGGGAGCGAATTTCCTGATCTCAGCATTGATCCCGCGGTTCAGGAGCGTAAAAGGCATCTGGTAAAAGAGGCCAAAAAGCTGCTGCGCGCCCTGCGCGAGCAGTACAGCGACAGGGCAGCCGATCCCCTCAGCGATCCCGCCTGCCTCGCTATGGCGGTGAGGGCGGGGTTCCTCGATGCACCGCACCTACTAAACAACCCTGCAGCCCCGGGCAAGATCATCACAAGACCGATTGGTGGGGGCTATGATGCGGTGGACAGGCAGGGCAATCCCCTTGATGAAGCTCGCCGGATCAAAGGGCTCGGTGCGGCTGGAAAACCAGACTGACTAAGCGGGTACTATTACGGGGAAGGAGAGATTAAAAGTAAAAACAGTGGCGGTGTTGGGCGCCGGCAATTCGGGACTGGCCATGGCAGCGCATCTGGCTGCAGAGGGGTACTCTGTGCGGTTGTGGAACCGCCGGGAAGAGGCGATCGAGCCGCTGATTCGTTCGCCGGTGATCAGGGCGGACGGTTTTATCAACTGTGTCGCCAGACTTGAGCTGGTCAGCAGCAGCCTGGGGGAAGTGGTAAGCGGAACATCGATCGTTTTAGTGACCACCCCGGCCGATGCCCACGGCGATATAGCTAGGTTGATGGCGCCTTACGCGGGAGACGATCAGCTCATCGTCTTGAATCCTGGGAGAACCTTCGGTGCGCTAGAATTTGCGGCAAGGCTTCAGGAAAGCGGCTGTCTCTGCCGGCCTCTGATCGTAGAGACTCAGACCACGATCTACACCTGCCGTAAAACGGCCCCCGGCAGGGTGGCGATCATGGCGATGAAGCATGATGTGCTATACTCCGCTATCGATCATCGGGGCAATAGGGAGCTGATAGATAGGTTCCCTGCGCCGCTGAGGCCCTACCTGTCTCCGGCGGAGTCGATGATCGAAACTTCGGTGGGGAATGTGGGGATGATCCTACACTGTGCGCCTATTTTGCTGAACAGCGGCCGGATTGAAAGCACCCGCGGCCAGTTCAAGTACTATTCCGAGGGGATTACCCCCAGCATCGCCCGTTTACTGGAAAGGCTTGACCAGGAGCGCCTTCTCGTAGCTGAGGGTCTTGGCCATCCCGTGGAAAGCACGGCTGATTGGCTGCGCCGGAGCTATGCGGTAAAGGGCCGCAATCTTTACGAATGTATTCAGGGCAACAGGGCATACCATACTATCGATGCACCGGCTAGCCTGCAGCACCGCTATATCCACGAAGACGTCAGCTGCGGCCTGGTGCCCCTGGAAGCGGTGGGGCGCTGCCTGGGGATGCCGATGTCTTTGAGCGGGCTGGTAATTGATCTGGCCGATGCGCTTTTGGAGACCGACCTTCGGAGACTGGGACGGAGCTCAATCAATCTGGAGCGATGGAGAAAAGAGATGAGCCGGTAGCGGTCCCCTTTCGGACCTCCCTGGGGGCATTTGTGTCTCCATGCTGGTTTTAGTATAATCACGGCAGTTAAATAAAGTTCACAGTCCGGGTGAGCCGGTGAGCTGAAATGAGGGAGAAAGGCCAGTGATCCTTTCCCAGGTGAAGCAGGTACATTTTATCGGAATAGGCGGCTACGGAATGAGCGCGCTGGCCCGGGTGCTGCTGGAGATGGGCTATCGGATTACCGGATCTGATATTCATGATTCAGCGCTTATCCAAGGGCTCGCAGCCCGGGGGGCCGAAATTAGGCTTTTTCATCATCGGGACCATATCGGTTCCAGTGACCTTGTTGTTCATTCTACCGCGATCCCTAAGGATAACTGCGAACTGGAGGAAGCTCGCCGCCGCGGTATCACCCTCTGGCATCGCTCCGAGCTCCTCGCCGCCCTGATCAACAGCCGCTACGGCATTGCCGTGGCAGGAACACACGGCAAAACTACTATCTCTACGATGATCGCCCTGCTACTGGAGGCCGGCGGTCTTGATCCCACTGCTCTTATCGGGGGAGAGGTGGCTTCCTTTCAGAGCAACGCCCGCTATGGGCGCAGCGAATATCTTGTCGCCGAGGCTTGCGAGAGCGATCATTCTTTTTTGCGTTATCGTCCCCGCATGGCTGTGATCAGCAATGTGGAGGCCGATCATCTGGAGCATTATCAGAATGATTTCGCCCTGATGCAGAAAGCTTACCGTGCTTTTTTAGGAAATCTGCGCGGCGGCGATGTAGCGGTGCTCAATTTTGACGACCCCTTCCTGCGGGATTTGGCCGGACAGCTGGATCACCGGGTGGTCACGTACGGCCTTTCCGGGAGCGGGGCCGCCTATAGCGGACGCCGGATTGCTTTGAAGGGTTTGGGATCGGATTTTGTTTTTTTCCATGGTGACAGGGCGCTCGCCAGTGCCGTAACCCTGCAGGTGCCCGGCAGACATAATGTCAGCAACGCCGTAGCCGCGCTTACCGTGGCTGCCGAGCTCGGCTTGGACTTGGAACAGTGCTCGGGCGTTCTGCAAGATTTTCGCGGGACCAGGCGCCGGTTTGAGATTGTGGGTCGGATCAATGGGGTCACTATTGTCGATGATTATGCCCATCATCCCACCGAAATAAGGGTGACTCTGGAGGCGGCCCGGGCTGCTGCTGAGCGGGTCTGCTGTATCTTCCAGCCCCATCGCTACTCCAGGACGGCATACTTTTTCGAAGAGTTCGCCCGCTCCTTTAGCGCGGCTGATCTGATCCTGCTGCACAGAATCTATCCCGCCGGTGAAGAGCCTATCAAGGGTGTGACCTCGGCCTCCCTGGCCCGCCGGATCGGGGAGATAAAAGGGGAGGGCGTCTATTTTGGCGAAGAGATGGCCGCACTGGGTCGCAAGGCTCTGGAATGGGCCCGTCCCGGCGATATGATCGTCGTCATGGGCGCCGGAGATATCACCTCGCTGGCTCACGAGTTGGCTGGCGATTGAGGGCCGCAGCGATATCTCTTGTGTCTCCCGAGGGGGTCAGATAACTGCGTATTCTGATAATAGATCAGTATTTTGCCATAAACGGCGACAGGCCGGGACAGCGGTTTTTTGAGATCGGCCGCCGTTTAGTAAAACGGGGGCACCAGGTTACGGTTATTACCGGCAACTCCTCTTTGGGGCTATCGCTGGAACAAAAAAAGATCGGCCTGCTACAAAAAGAGGGGATGGCCTTGATCGTCTTCAATATGGGGTATCCGCGCCGCACAGCGGGGGAAAGGCGCCGTGATTCCCTGAAATTTGCCCGCCGGGCCGCTCGTCAGGGCCGAAGGTTGCCCGCCCCCGATCTGGTGCTCGCTTCGACGCCGCCTCTGGCGATTAACGGGCCGGCCCACTTCCTCAGCTGTTTTTACAAGGCCCCCCTGGTCATGGAGCTTCGGGAAGCTGCAGGCGTACCCGGACGGGTGGAGGGCAATATGCTGAATAAATTGCTGGTCTCTCCGCTTCAGCGTTCAGCTCACAAAGCTTTTCTACGGGCCGAATCGATAATTGCCACGAGCCCCGAAGCGGCGCAGGCGGCCCGGGAGCTTGCCCCTTCCGGTAAAACAGTCCATCTCCTTCCAGATGATCTTACTCCCGGGGTTCTTTTTCAAAAGTTCGGCGAGATTCTGGAAATGGCGGGGCGTTCGTGTGATAAATGACTTGACTTTTACGGCTGTGGGGCCGTAAAATGGGTGCAGGTTAAATATGTAAAGGGCAAGAAGTTGTTTACGGAGGGAGCCCTCTCGCTTGCGGAAGAAAAGAGGTATACAAAAGTATTTACAGCGGTTCGGCATCCTGCTGATCATCTGCGGTTTGGGACTGCTGGGCTATTATCTTTATGAAAAAGTGCAGGTCAGCGGTTACCAGCGGCAGCTGCATAAAAATTACGAAGATCTCGATTTTGAACTGCCTGAGGAGCCTGAAACTTTTGATCATGTCGCCATAACGGAGCGCCAGCTGATGCGCCTCATAATTCCCCGGATCAATGTAGATCTGATCGTCCAGGTAGGCGATGTTTACGATCAGGCCCTTCTCGACAAGGGGCCGGTTCATTTTGAAAATAGCGATCTGCCCGATACCAGGGGCGGCAATGTCGCCATCGCGGCGCACCGCGGCTCCTACTGGGGTTTCTTTACCGATCTCGATCAGCTAAACCCTGGTGATAAAATATTTCTCGATGTGGAGGGTTATCGTTTTATCTACGAGATGGAGTGGATCAGAATAGTTGATCCCCTTGATTGGAGCGTCATCGATTCAACAGACTACCCTGCTTTGACCCTGCAAACCTGCCATCCTAAAAATGTCCGGGGCACTCACCGCCTTATTGTTCGCGCCAGGCTTGATTCGGTAACGCGAGCGTCCTGAGCAAGGTTCCAAGAATTTGAAAATTAAGTTTAGTTAAGGTACATAATAGGTCTATCTTAAAAAAGGTGTGTGTTTTGATGGCCGATAAGAAAGTACTGTTCAGGTATATCTTACTCCCCATTGTGCTGCTTGCAGTCCTGATTGTGGGAGGGGCGGGGTTGTGGAAATATGCCCAGGATCCGCTGCACGCCCTTCTTTCCGATGAGGACTGGCGAATCTGCTTCGAAGGTGATACCGTCAACATTGTTTTGCTAGGGTTCGATCGTAACGAGGCCAGGGAGAAGCGTTACCGGATATTTCGGCCCGATACGATCATGATCGCTGCCATCAATCTGCGCGGCTCCCCTTCGGTATCCCTGGTCAACATTCCCCGGGATAGCTATGTCAAGATTCACGTCACCGGGGGCTACGACAAAATCAATCACTCCTATATGTACGGCTACGATCAACCGGGGGCAGAAGATCGCCACCGCAGTGGGATGGACAGCGTTCTTAAAACGATCGAAGATTTCCTGGGCGGTATCCCGATCCATTATTATGTCAGCGTGGATATGGACGGCGCGGCCGGGATAGTCGACCATCTGGGTGGATTTTACTACAATGTCGATCTCGATGTCAGGGCTGATATGGGACGCGGTCGCCTGTTACTAAAAAAGGGATACCAGCATCTGAACGGAAAAGACTTCCTTCGCTATGTGCGCTACCGCGGCACCGGGGGGGATCTGGGCCGCACACAAAGGCAGCAGAAGATCCTGATCGAGGCTTTCCGGCAGCTGCGCCGCCAGGGCCGTTTAAGTGAGCTGCCTTCTCTTTACCGTACTGTGAGAGAGAACGTGGAGACAGATCTGTCGCTGAGGCAGATCGCCGCACTGGCCCTGCTGGGGGCGCAGATCGATCCGGAGGAGATCAAAAGCTACGCCTTCTCCGGAGAGATGCAGTATGCACCGCGGGGAAAGATCGATGCACTGAACTACTGGGTGATCGACGAGAAAGACCGGGTGAGGTTGATCCGGGAAGTGTTCGGGAAAAGGGTGGCGCTGTTACCGCAGCAGGCGCTCCCGGGTCCGCGAAAAAAAGCCGAACCTGGCAAAACCCCTAGAGGAAGCACGCTGCCGAAAAAGAGCAGCCCTCCTCGGAAACCGATGCCTTCGGACCATCGGCAAAGGATTCGCTGATCAGATTGAAACTTTTTGCAGGCGCCTGCCCTGCCCCTGCAAAAACTTTAATGAAGCCGACAAAAAGTGTATGCAATCCAGTCGAGCGGGCAGTTGCCCGGGGGGGGAGCGACCTGGCAGGAAGAAGAAGCGCAGATGTCGAATTAGTTCACCAAGTATATGAGGGAAGAGGGTTCCATGAATAGAGCCCAAAGGAATTTAGTGCCGCTAATAATCGACGCTGTTTTGATCGCCGTCGCCTTCTACCTCGCCCTGTACCTGCGCTTTGACGGGACGATTCCGCACCGGTATATGCTGGCTTACCGGCAGCTGGTCGCTATCTTTGTGGCTATACAGCTGATGATCTTCTATATCTTCGGCTTCTATAACCGGCTGTGGCAATACGCCAGCACCGGTGAACTGCTGTTGATCACGGCCCTCATTTCAGCGGGTTCTATTGTAAACTTTTTAATTCTTCTGGCCAGTGCCAGAGAAGGTATCTACCTGATTCCCCGCAGCATCCCCATTTTGCAATGGATGATCACGATCCTCATGATCGGGATATCCCGTTTTTCCTGGCGTTTTCTTAAGGATTTCTTTTTCCGCAGCCGGAAGCCTGGCGATGTCCGTCATATACTGATCGTGGGTGCCGGTGATGCCGGTGCCACCCTCGTCCGCGAGCTTAAACAGCGCCGTTATCAGGACAACCTTCTGCCCGTAGGCTTTGTCGACGACGACCCCTCCAAGCAGAAAATGGGAATGTTCGGTTTGCCGGTGCTGGGCCGGCGCGAGGATATACCCGAGCTGGTTCGAAAATACGCTGTCGATGAGATCATCATCGCCATACCCTCTGCCTCCCCCCGGGTTATCGGTCAGCTCATCGACATTTGCCAGACTACCCCGGCTTCGTTAAAGCTTTTGCCGGGGATCTACGAACTGGTCAACGGTCGTGTCTCCGTGAGCCAGATCCGCGAAGTCAGGGTGGAGGATATTCTCGGGCGTGAGCCGGTAGCGGTGGACTTGGAATCTATTGCCGGCTGCCTCACCGGTAAGGTTGTTCTGGTGACGGGAGCGGGTGGCTCTATCGGCGCCGAGCTCTGTCGGCAGGTTGCTGCTTTTCAACCGCGTCAATTGCTGCTGCTGGGCCGCGGAGAGAACAGCATCTATGAGATCTACCAGGAGCTGAGCATGGAGTTTCGAGATCTGGAGGCAATCCCGGTGATTCTCGATGTCAGGGAGGCGGCACCTTTAGGGGAAATATTCCGAACATACCGGCCCGAAGTTGTCTTTCACGCCGCCGCGCACAAACATGTCCCCCTGATGGAAAGGTATCCCGCAGAGGCGGTAAAAAATAATATTCTCGGGACAGCCAATGTGGCCCGGGCGGCTCACGATTGCTCCACAGGGGTTTTTATCTTCATCTCCACGGATAAAGCAGTACACCCCAGCAGTATTATGGGGGCTTCGAAGCGTATCGCTGAGATGGTGATCCAGCAGTGGGCCCGCCGCAGCGAAACCCGTTTTGCGGCCGTCCGGTTCGGCAATGTTCTCGACAGCCGGGGCAGCGTGGTCCCGCTATTCAAGAAGCAGATCGCTGCGGGAGGGCCCGTTACGGTGACTCACCCCGAGATGGTCCGCTACTTTATGACCATTCCGGAGGCCGTTCAACTGGTGATCCAGGCCGGTGCCTTTGCCCGGGGGGGAGAGATCTTCATCCTCGATATGGGGGAGCCGGTAAAGATACTATCCCTGGCTCAGCGGATGATCCGTCTGGCCGGCTACCAGCCGGGTGGGGAGATCCGCATCGACTTTACCGGGATTCGCCCGGGGGAGAAACTTTTCGAAGAGCTCTTTACCGGTGAAGAGGGGATGGAGACTACGCGCCACCAAAGCATCTTCGTAACCAGGCCCAACCACGACCACGGCGAGAGCCAACTGAGACTGCAACGGCTCCTTGAGACTGTAAGTGAGCCCCGGTGGAACCCTTCTCGCGATGAGGTGATCGCTCTGATCGGAACTCTACTGCCCGGTTTTCCCAACAGTGTCGAAGATTGCCGGATAACGCCGCCCCAGTTGAAAAAAAGCCGGGCCGGCTCTTGATCCTGGATAAAATTATTTCCGCGGGGATACATTCCTCCGGCTACGTCAATATGTTTATTTGCGCCTTTATTCGATTGACTTCCTGTAGGACAAGTATATAATTAGTCAGTGAAAGGGGATCAAAGGCTAACTAAAGAGGGTGTTGGCAATTATGAGAATAGTCAGACGAAAAGCGCTGGCGAAGATTATGGTAATCACATTGGCGGCAGTTGTTGCTCTTTTTGCCACTATTTATTTGATCTCCCCGGCGTTGTTTCTCACGCTGGGTAACAACAAGGGGGGCGCAGCGGCAGCGGAACTGTTTGCCTCCGACAGGCTGAATATCGCCCTTTTTGGTTTTGATGGAAACAAGAGCAGAAAAGCGAGCAGCTCTGTTTTCCGTACCGACACTATCATGGTAGCTTCTTTGGATCTGAAAGCGAAGAAAGCCTCCCTGGTGAGCATTCCCCGGGACAGCTATGTTAAAATAGCCGGCACCGATATTTACGACAAGATCAATGCTGCCTATGTCTATGGTTACAACGCTGGGGAAGGGGAAGAGAAACACCGGAACGGCATCGACACCGCTGTACGCACCGTCGAAAATTTTTTGGGCGGTGTTCCGATTCACTACTACGTTGCCATCGATATGGACGGGGTTGCCGAGGTGGTGGACCAGGTCGGTGGGGTTTACTTCGATGTGCCCTATGAGATCCGGACCAATTACGGGCGAGGACGGCTGCTGGTGGATAAAGGGTACCAGCTTCTGAACGGCAAGAAATTTTTGCATTATGTTCGCGACCGCAGTGTTGGCGGCGATTTTGGACGCGCTTCCCGCCAGCAGGAGATCTTGATCGAGGCTCTTCACCAGATTAAGAAGCGGGGCAAACTGAGTGATATCCCTGCACTTTATCGTTCCATCCAGGATAACTTGGAGACAGATCTGAGCGCCGCTCAGATCGCCCAGTTGGCCCTATTCGGCCTGAAGCTGAATACCGACGAGATAACCACCCATCTCTTTGAGGGCAGCTGCCAGACTGCTCCCAAAAATGGGCTCAATATTTCCTATGTGGTCATCGATGAAAAGAAAAGGGTTGAGCTTATCGAGGCTGTTTTTGGCGTAAAGGTGTCGGAAAGGCCGCAGATAACTTTGCCCGGGCCGGTTCAAAATAAGCCGGAGCCCGCTGCGGAACCGCTGCCCTCTGAACCACCAGCCGCTCCGCCGAAGCTCTCTGAACCTCCAGCTGCTCCGCCGAAGCCGTCTGAATCGCCGCCCGCAGAAGAGCCTGCTCCAGAAAAGGAGCCCCCTGAAGCGGTGGAACCGGATCCCTCCGGCGATCCCGAGGAGCCCGCCGACCCCGAGGACGATCCCGCTCCCGTGGAGGATCCCGAAGAGTAAATACCGTTCAGAGCGGAGCGTGAGAAGGAGATTAATGGAGTCAAAGCAGGGGGTATTTTACCCCCTTTTTCTATGGATAGACTACTATGGGAATGAATATCCAGGCGGCGCGGCGGCGGAAACCGTCGGCTGTACCGATATAAAACGAAATTGGGAAGTTGAGGGGGTAGATCTATGGAGTACGGTAAAAAAATTATCTGTGCCCTCGATCTGGCAGATGTGGAGGAAGCCAGGCAGATGACAGAGAGGCTGAAAGGCCTGGTCAGCTTCTATAAAGTGGGGATGCTCCTCTACCTGGCGGGAGGCAGCGAGCTGGTGCAAAAGTGCATTGCGCAGGGATACCGGGTATTTTTGGATCTGAAATTCTACGATGTCCCCGATACCATTGCCGCGGCGGTGCGGCAGGCGGCTTTGATGGGGGTTAGTTTTTTGACGGTGCATGGGAATAAAGAGATCTTGCAGCGGGCGGGAGAGGCCGCAGCGGGAACAGATCTGAAGGTGCTCGGCGTTACGGTATTGACCAGCCTCGATGGGGATGACATCACGGCGATGGGATTCCCCTGCAGCCTGGAGGAGCTGGTATTGCAGCGGGCGCAGTGGGCGTTAGAGGCGGGTTGTGCCGGTGTCGTCGCCTCGCCCCAGGAAGCGGCGCTTCTGCGGGAAAAATTGGGCTCTGAATTGCTGCTAGTAACGCCGGGAATCCGTCCGGCGGGCAGCGAACTGGGGACACATAAGCGGGCGGCTACGCCGGCCCGGGCGCTTCAGGCAGGAGCCGACTACCTAGTCATCGGCCAGCCGATCATCAGGGCCGCCGATCCGCGGGCAGCGGCGGCGGCGATCATCGAAGGGATCGCCCCGGGGGGCGGCACCGCACCGTAAAATAACATTTTCCTCTTCGTCTGAATATGATATTTCATACTACCAGGGGCGATATTGGGGCGGATGCAGGCGGTTTTCCGGATCAACGGGGGCGCCGGTACATAACGACGGCCCCCTTATGACTCCGGGCGTGCCCGTCGAAGACCACTGCGGGGTGTTTTTCGTGAGGCGTTTCAAGGATTGCCTGGCCGCCCTGGTTCCCTACTACGATGATTATGGAAGCAACGCCACCCTGATTTTCACCATCCACGGGGAGGTATTTACCGATCACCGCACCGTGAAGTGGAATCTGCGCCGCCTGGCTCGCCTCTTTTGCGTCGATCTGGAATCAGCCCGTCAGGAGATGGCGAGATTTTTGCACTATTCACAGGGCCTGCCGCTGCCCCTTTCCCCTAGCCTGGTTCTGGTACCCTTGAAAACAAGGACGGCGGTGGGGAAGAATGACGGCTGCCACGGTTATTTTAATCCTTCAGCGGTAGTAAGCTTCGCCGCTTCGGGAAACGGAAAAAGCCGCTCCAGCATTCTCCTGCCGGGTGATCACCTGCTCCCCTGCCTCTACCGGCCGGGAACAGTACAAAAGCGCCTGCGCGATGGCGCCATCGCCTTGGAAAGGCACCGCACCGCTCTGTTGATCCCCGGTGAACCGGCCGGGCCGGATTGCAAAAATATATTGGAAGGGCTGGCCAGGGCCTTCCTATCGGGTCTGAAGAAAGACAACTCCGGGCAATCACCACCGCCGGAGCGCTGAGCGCCGGGTGGCCCCCTTTAATTGTCACCTTTTCAGCGGGTATGCCGCAAATTATTGTCTATCGGGCAGGAATTTTGTTTATAACTGTCCAATCTAAGAAGTAATTAACAAAGCACCCCGTCGAGGAGAGGCTAACATGAGAAGAAGAAGAAAACGTTCATCCAAAATCCCGCAATTGACGCCATTGCTCCTGCTTCTGCTTTTTTCACTCTGTCTTAATATCTATTTTCTTGTGACCCCCGATCTATTCGCTGCAGTCGGAGAGAAGTTGAGCCTGCAGGAGATGCAGGAGCTGAAAGAGCCGGGGATATATGGCCCCGAAGGCATTGAGGTCGTGGAAGGATCCCTCTATATCTGTGCGCCGGGTATTACCCTGCAGAATGCTCTGATCAAGGGCGATCTATTTTTAACAGAGGCCATCGGGGAAGGCAGCGCAGCGCTGCGCGGGGTTTCTGTGAAGGGTACCGCCCGGATCGAGGGCGGCGGTGAGGAAACTGTGATCATCGAAGATGCAACGATCAACCACCTCGTTATCGAGAGAAAAGAGGGCCTTGTATGCGTTCTTCTTAGGGGTGATACCGTCATCGAAAAAGTGACGTTAAAGGGAGAAGCCGCTCTTTCCACCGCCGGCCTCTCCAAAAGAGGGGCGGTGGGGGAGATTTGCCTGGAAGCAGGAGCGCAGGCGGAGCTGGAAGGCTCCTACGACCTGGTGAGTATTGTCGCCAAAGGGGTCCGCATCGCTCTGGATAAGGGCAGGGTAAAAAAGCTTGCTGTGGGACCGGAGGCTGAGGAAGCTGTGATTAGCCCGGGTAAGGATGCCCTTATCGCGCTGCTCGAGGCTGGGGCGCCGCTGACCCTGACGGGAGAAGGGCGGGTTAAAAAGGTAATAGTGGAGGCGCCGGGTCTGTTTAAATTTTTCGCCAACATAGACGAGCTCTCCGCCTGCGGGCGCGGTATCTTTCTCGAGTTTGATGCCGGCGACATCGCTAAACTGCTGGTCAAGGAATCGCCGGGGAAAGTGATGGTGCGCCTGGCGGGTGGGGCGTCAATTAAAAATATTGTGCTCGACGGCGCTGCCGGGATCACCGGCGGTGGCACTATCGGAAGCGTCAAGATCAACAAGACCGGCAGCAGTATTGAGCAGAAGCCGGGCAGTGTGGAGCTGGCGCTGGGGATCACAGCGGAAGTGGCTGGAGAGACGCTGAAAAAGGTAGAGAAAAAGCCCGAGCCGCCTCCGGTGCCGGCTCCGGCAACATCATCTCCGGGTTCTACGCCGAAAGCGCCGGTCACCCCGTTAGCGACATTAATAGTAGATGATGGGTGGCCAATTCCAGGAGAAAAAGGTGTGCAGGTTACGCTAAATTGCTCCGATCCAAACAATTATACCGTGAAGGTAGGCGGAAAAACTTTAAAGTATTCCCCAGAAAGTAAGATCTTTGCTGGTGTTGTTCCCAGTGATGATGCAAAGCACAGTAAAGTCAGGGTTATTCAAAAGTAACGGGCATTAGAGGAGATTAAAGGATGCGAAGAGTGATTAACAAATACATAAGAGTTTTTGGAGCAATAGCGACAACACTACTATGCCTGCTGTTATATACCTCCTCTGCCTCAGCTGCTATAGTAGGATTCGTTGCCCAAGACAAAAACGGCAAATACTACGAGTACAAATATGATCAATTGCTTGATTGTTACCTGTCACAGCTTCTGGGAGCATCAGGCCCGGTGTATAAAGATTTTCGCAAAAAAAATGTGCGGATTTTTGTTGATGATGGTAATGGTTATATTGACTATGATGATGTCCTCGATGCCTATATGAGAGCTCTTTTGAGTAATAAAAAATTTGACGCTAACAAGTACACTGCCAGTAAAAAAGCCAAAAAAGCGGACATGCCGGCGGAGATCTATGTCGTGACAAAGGATGGCAAAGATAGGGTAAAATATACTGCAAAGACACTGGAAAAGGGTATCCTGGCCGAGCTGAACGGGGCCGATACGGCGGCGAAGCTTAAAAAAGCGGTGGAGAAGCGGGCCAAGGAAATCGGGCTGGATCTGACCCTGTTCAAAAAACTCAGCAGCGCCGAGGAAAGCGCCGCCTTGAGCGAGGTGCTCGCCAAAAAACCGCAAAAAGGCTATGCTTC
>JGI24707J26582_10002421_pt1 | contig 13985 bp, 16 predicted proteins | sample BioPla1DNA1_FD_26582 | JGI IMG/M metagenome (IMG submission 26582) | reverse complement strand
TAATAAGCTTATAATTAATTAAGATATACAATATCCTTATTAATTATAGCTTAATTATAAAAATAGACAAGGATGTCTAAAATTAAATTCAAGGAGGAATAAAAAATGATAATTAATCACAATCTTAATGCGATGAACGCACACCGTCAGTTGGGAATTGGTAATGCAGCTGCTTCTAAATCCATGGAGAAATTATCTTCTGGCTACAGAATCAACAGAGCTGGAGATGATGCTGCAGGTCTTGCGATCTCTGAAAAAATGAGAGGTCAAATTAGAGGTTTGAACCAAGCTTCTAGAAATGCTCAAGATGGTATTTCTTTAATTCAAACAGCAGAAGGTGCATTACAAGAAACCCATGCTATCCTTCAAAGAATGAGAGAGCTAGCAGTTCAATCAGCTAACGATACTAACGTTGCTGAAGACCGTACAGCTATCCAAGGTGAGATGGATGAACTAGCAAAAGAAATTACTAGAATTGCAAATAATACAGAGTTCAATACACAAAAATTAATCAATGGTGGAATTACAGATACAAAGTTCCATGTTGGTGCAAATGAAGGACAAGATATTTCATTAGCTATTGGAGCTATGGATGCATTTACATTAGGAGTTGCAGGATCTTCTACTACTGCTACAGTTGATGCTGGAGCTACAAGTATTACAAATGCAACTGTTTCTGGAACTAAAGGAGCAGGAATTGTTGATGGAGCTACTATTACAGTATCTACAGCTCCTAATGAAGGAATAAAAGCTTCTGGAACTTTAGCTGTTAATGAGAACACTATAACAGTTGAAGCAGGTGCTGCTGGAACAGCTTTAAATGGATTCACTATTGTATTTGGAGTAGATAGTGATGCAGCTGCAGCAGCTACTTTCGATGCTGATACAAATACTGTTACAATTACTGCTGACTGGAATAATGATAATGCAGATGCACCAGCTAACTTAGAGGCTCTTGAAGCTCTAATACAAGGTGCAGATGCTTCTTTAGAATCAGTTACTTTATCAGTAGACGGTACATTTGTTGCAGCAGACTTTGCAAATGCTGGTTCTATCGTTTTAGGAGGCGGAGCAGCAGCTGGTGGTCAAGTTGTAACTTTAACAGACGGAACATTAACACAAACTGTTGCAGTTGCTGATGGAGCTACTAGTGTAAATGTAACAAGTGGATATTTCCAAGGATTATCATTTACAACTGATGATATAACTGTAGCAAGTGGAGATATCACTCTAGAAGTTACTGGTGGAAGTGCAGCTGTAATCGCAGCTGATGGATCTGTTACAACAGAAGCTACAGCAGGAGCTGGTATAGACGTTTCTACTCAAACAGCAGCAAGTGCAGCGGTTACTACTATAAATAGTGCAATTGAGACAGTATCAGCTGAAAGATCTAAGCTTGGTGCATACCAAAACAGATTAGAGCACACAATCAAGAATTTAGATACATCTTCAGAAAACCTACAAGCTTCTGAATCAAGAATCAGAGACGTAGATATGGCGAAGGAAATGATGGAGTTCGCAAAGAACAATATCCTTCAACAAGCAGCTCAAGCTATGTTGGCTCAAGCAAACCAAGCACCTCAAGGAGTACTTCAATTATTAAGATAATGATGTATGACCTTAATACAGAGAGTCAGAGAGTTAGTTCTCTGGCTCTTTTTACATAGGAAGGAGGTAAATTAATTGGGTGAATTTAAAGATAGAAGTGACTTAATATACATGACACTAATTGAAAGGTTAGACAGTGAAGGATATGAGAATCTTTCTACAGCTGAGAATAATAAAGTTGTAGACTTAATTAGAGATGAGCAATTAGATAATGTAGAAGAATTTGAAAGGCTTGTAAGAGATTCAATACATGCTATAAATTATATTAGAAGTCAAAATGTGTCTGAAGGATTTCAATGTAGTGAATGCGGTAAAGATATTACTTTTGGAACCAATGCGGGAACAGGACGATGTATTAGCTGTGAATCGGATAGAGATTAAGCAGTAATGTAAACCATAGAAGATACACAAGTTATAGTTGCATTATAAAAACTGAGAAATAGATGTATTCATCCAGATAACAAAAAACATGTTAATTTAGAAAATTTAGCATCCATAAGAGAAGTTGCTGATATGGTACCCAAAATAGAGGAATTAGTAAAATTATTATTAGACTATCCATGTTTTTAGATTGTACAGACTAGATGAACTAAGACGCTGACATCAAAAGTCTCCACAGAAGACATAAACAACCAAGGAAGCAGGTGACACTATGCCAAATCAAGAAATAATAAAATATACCCTTAACCTTCTCAAAACTATGGAAGAGGGAATGGACTATGTAAAAGCTAAACTAGGAGAGCTTAATATAGAAGGAACTGTAATGGTACTTACAGATTTAATCACAGCCTTTACTGAAGTAGAAAAAAGCATATCTCCAATGATAGAAAAACTATCTAAGAATAATATCATGGAGAAATCTGATAAACTTAGAAGAGCTTTTGATACTATGGTAAGAGAATTTGAAACTACTAAGGGTCAAAAAGCTTATGAAATCATGCAGTTTACTCTAGAACCAACTTTCAAGAATTGGAAAGAAGATTTAGAAAGCATACTAAAACCCTATGTTTTATCATAAGTTAAGGCAAGGTGAAAAATATGGGACAAAGTGAAAATAAAGATGGTTTTATAATAGAATTTTGGGCCAATGTTGGTAGTGTATAAAAATCTGTGCTTAAATGAAATTAATAGCTCCTTTCTGGCAAGAATTAACAAATAAATCCATGTCAGAGAGGAGCATTTTTATGAGTATTGTACCAAAAGAACAATTAAGAGAAATGATTGTAGGAGGAAATTTAAAGTCTGCTGATGATCTCCATTCCTTCCTAAAGGATCTTTTTAAGGACGCACTACAGGAGATGTTAGAAGCAGAACTCGAGGTGGAATTAGGCTATTCTAAGGGAGATCGGAAAAATAAAGAAACAGAAAACAGAAGAAATGGCTATACTGAAAAAACAGTAAAAACAAAATATGGAGAAATGGATATTGAAGTACCAAGGGATAGAAATGGTGATTTTGAACCTTTGGTTGTTCCTAAGAATAAGAGAGATATTTCAGGAATTGAAGAGCAAGTCATTTCACTATATGCAAGAGGTATGTCCACCAGGGATATCCATGATCAAGTCAAAGACCTTTATGGTATTGAATTATCAGCAGAAATGGTAAGTAAAATTACTGATAAAATTCTACCACAAATAAATGAATGGCAAAATAGACCCCTAGAATCTATTTATCCCTTTGTCTTTATGGACGCTATTTACTATAAAGTTAGAGAAGATGGTCATATTAAAAGTAAAGCTGCTTATGTTGTTTTAGGAATAAACCTTGAGGGGCATAAGGATATATTAGGTGTGTGGATCGGAGAAAATGAATCATCTAAATTTTGGCTAGGTGTTCTAAACGAGTTGAAAAACAGAGGATTAGAAGATGTTTTAATTTTTAGTGTTGATGGCTTAACTGGGTTAAAGGAAGCTATTCAGGCTGTATATCCTAAAGCAGAAATACAAAGGTGTATAATACATCAACTAAGAAACTCATTCAAATATGTATCATACAAGGATATAAAGGCGTTTTCTCAGGACTTTAAAAGTATTTATACAGCTGTTAGTGAAGAGTCTGCTTTAGAGAACTTAAGCTCTTTAGAAGAAAAATGGGGTAAAAAATATCCCTTTGCCTTAAAGAGTTGGTATGCAAATTGGGATGTTCTATCACCTTTCTTTAAGTATCCTTCAGATATTAGAAGAATTATGTACACAACAAATATTATTGAAGGTCTTCATCGTCAGTTTAGAAAGGCAACAAAAACAAAGTCCATCTTTCCGTCTGACCAATCCCTTGAAAAAATGCTTTACTTATCAGGTCAGAATATCATGAAAAAATGGACTTTGCGGTACAGAAATTGGGATATGGTTCTTAACCAGTTAGGGATCTTCTTTGAGGGAAGAATTGAGTAGTTCTATCAAAGAATAGGTTTAGCGAAGCGAACCATTTACTTGGAGTAAGGGGCATGGTAGCCTATTACTGGGTGAACAGTAAGGCTATTCTATAGTATGGTCACCCATAGAAAATGAACTATGCCCCTAGAGGCTCCAAGTCAATGGTAAACCGGCTAAGCAAATCAAATTTCACAATCCCAGTTAATAAAAATCATAGCCAAAAACATGAGATTTTATGTATATCCCCGTATACTTTTGGCTAATATAAAATCAAATTTAATAAAGTTGTATTTTTCAACGGTTATCTCTTGTCAGATTGGATATATTCCATCTTTTCTTTAGACACAGATTTAGTTACAGCCTCCCAATGTTTTTAATGTATTAAGTAAGATATCTATTTTTTTTATTGTAAGAAAGTTTAAAAAGTCAATGACATATACATTTGTAGAAGGATGGGTTTTGGGTAATTTAGTAGGAGCTTTAACATCTACTCTAATTGGATACTATTTAGGATACAACTTAAAGTGGCTAATGTATATTATTGTAGGTTATGCAATACTAAGAGTATTTGAAGTAATTATTTATCAACTAAATGTCCTGTTTTTTGACCCTTATAGAGCAGAAAAAAGAGGAGAAGTATATAAAATAAAGTCACCTACAAGGATGGTTATTCTATTACTTCATAACTATGTAGAAGTTATGTTTTGGTATGCTGCAATAATAATCGCTTTAGTTCAAATAAGCGGAAATCAATTAGGNGCAACTTGGGGAGAATATGTACGTTCTAATATACTTTGTATTGCTACTTTTAATAGTAGCATGATAGAAGATATTGTTGGTGAAATGTATCCTAAATTATCGAATATAGTATTTTTACAGATAATATCAGGAATTATAATGACAATTATATCATTAGCTAGATTTATAGGAATCATGCCTTCGGTGGAATCTATAGAAAAATAACAAAAGGAGCTGATACTATGGACATAGCAGCATTATCAATGGGACTTACCAAATGAAAGTAGCACAACAAGCCAGTATCTCTGTTATGAAAATGGCAATGGATACTGGGAAAACACAAATGAATGACATGGTACAAATGGTACAAGAAAACACTAAGATGATGGAGCAGGCTGCACAGCCACACCTAGGTAGAAATATAGATATCAAACTGTAAATGAGATGATAAAATGGTAGAGCAAGAGCAGATAAAAAAGCATATACAAGAACAGTTATAGAAAGTCAATAGAAGACTAAAGATCCTAGATTTGATAGAAGAGAAGCTCTTTCGGATGAGAGAACTAGCCAAAAGGGTAATAGATGAAGACTTAACTGATGAAGAAATTCAAGAAAGTAACAAAAAAAATACAAAACCTAGGAGAGCAGGTAATGCTATTAGATAGTGAAGCTACTTTGCTATCATAGGTTGATATAAAGATCCGTGAAGGATCTTTTTATTTTTACATAGACTTGTGCTGATATTCAATTCTAAAAAATGAGCAACCAATCATCTAGTGTTCACATCACCCCCAGGGTAGGTCAAATCTCCACAACCTTTCAAATTCACGAACGGGCCAGGGTCACGCGTGAAAAGTCGCATAATTCGATAGGGGGGATACACCAAAAGCATCAAACTAATGCCATATAGCCTTATGAGCCTTGAAATCAAGGGGTTTATAGCCTGTTTGGCTATTTTACTTTCGTTTTAAAGTATGGATTTTGGTTAATTTTAAGCAGTATAAAAGGTGAAAAAATGTGGTTTTTAGCCCTTGAAATGTGCGATATGACTTGCTATTCTAGCCCAGTTGAGTGATATATAGTGTAAGAAAAGAATGAAAGGATGATGGTAAATGGAACTTAAAATCACTTATGAACTCAAGGGGCAACAAAGAAAAGAACTGGTGCAGGCTATCGCTGAATTACTGGGAAAGAAAGCAACATATAAAGGGGTACCCACATTCGCCTATGAAATTGGGGATATAGTAATTGATAGGGAAGGTTCTGTGACTATCAATGACTCCATAACACCGGCAGAAGTGGACTCAATGGTTAGGAATCTAGAAGCACATGGGTTCCTGCCTACAAACTATGAAGAGAATGCCTTTGATGGCATTGAGGTATCCATGCCAAGGGAGATGTTTACTGACAAGGCACTTGAGAACCTACACAAGATAGTCAATGCCAAAGGGGAACTTATAGCCAATGCAATCGGGTCTATGGATTTAAGAATTATTGAAAACGATGAAATGGTGAGATTTCCATGGTTTCCTAAAACGGAAGATGGAGAGGAAGTAAAACACTACACCCAGTTTATATCAGCCTTATGCAAGATGGCAATTGAGAGAAAAAGGGTAGTATCCACACCAAGGAAAAGTGAGAATGAAAAATATGACTTTAGATGTTTTCTTCTAAGACTGGGGTTCATAGGGGATGAGTACAAAGGCCTCAGAAAATTTTTAATGAGGAATCTCACTGGCAATGCAGCATTCAAGAATTGCAAGCCAAAGAACTGAATAAGTGAAAAAGGAAGGTAGCCAGATTTTAGCCATCTTCCTTTAATACCCTTAATGCTCTAATACTCTCAATATCCTTATTACTATCAATACTCTTATTACCTTTATAATCCTCATTAACCTCAATATCCTTTAACACCCTGTTTGAAACTGCGATTATTTGTGTGCAGGCCCATGCCTGTTGTTCGAGAAAAAGGGTGTGGAGATTTACCGCCCCTTATGCCAGCTGCAGAACTTTTACTGCTTCCGGTACAATCAGTTTTGCATCTAGCCTTTCATAGGCTGCATAGCCGATTTGTCCTTCGAGAATGTATTTTTCCTTAAGTACTTTCACCGATAGGGGTTGACGCTCCACAAGCCACAGGTAGCTGAAATCTCCAAAGGCTATGGGTTTCTTCCCACTTTCAATACCTGGCATATAGGAAGAGTATTCTACCGGTTTTCCAAGGATAGTATTGTCGGAATGATTCCACAGATAGTTTCCATTTGAATCTTTGAGGGTTCTGAGATACAAGGCAGTTTCATCATTCATAATCCACACTGCATTTTTTCTAAAGTGCTTGTCCAGAGAGAAGTAGAGTTTTATCACTTCATCATAGGTGATGGCATCGGTAGCTGTGGTGGTAATACCGACTTCAGCCCCATGGATTGAATGAAGGATACCTGCCGGTGCATCTACACCATCTCCGTTAATCATGGTATTTTCTTCTTCTCTACCAAATCTTCTAGCGAATTCATTCTTTAGGTACTTTTCAATATCAAACTTATGATCCGTAACGAAGGTATGCTTTAGCCTTGTCAGGCTTGCCAGTTTGTAGGAATTAACGATAAACTGATTGATAGTATCGGAGCTTTCTGGAATAGCTACTGCTTCACCAACCCATTCTGCTTTTCCAGTGGATGTAGCTGCGTGGATTTTACCCTCCGGGGATGTGGTTCTAACCACAGTTCCGATTCTTCTAAAGATGTTTTCTTTTTCCAGTGCTGGTGTGTAGCTCATTAGAAATTCATAGGGAGCTGGATAGCTACCGGTACTGTCTGCCATATTACTCATTTCTGAGTAATTCTCCTGCTGAGTTCTTAAAATGCTCCAAAATGCTTTGTTGTACATGCTTTGATTTGACATAGTTTTTTCCTCCTTAAAATTAAGATGCTTTAACCCAGTTACGGGTTATTAGGTAATGGGTAACTTCTTTTAATGTCTGGAAATAGTAGCCGGAGCCTCGGTGTTGTACGCACCAATAGGCTTTGGCATTAGAGCGCTTGTCTCTCATTATTACTGCGGGATATAATTTGCTCAGTGAAATAATTCGAATCACATCAAAATTAATTAAGTCCAAACTTTTCTTTAGATGTTGTGGTAATTGCAGTTCTTTTCCCATGTCCTCACCTCCAATCTTTAAAATTTGGTGACAGTTCTCTTAATTTAGTGAATGCTGTGACTGTTGAATTAGAGAACTGTACCCTCTATAAATGCAGTCATATCAAGGGTTTTCAATATTTTAGTTGCAATAGTGACAGTTTGTTCAAATCTATCTTCACACTTCTATATCTACTATTTTTTAGATTCATATTTTTCATTTATCCCCATAGAAGTTAAAAGAACTGTCACTTTAATCACCAAATTACTAGAACTCTTGATATTACTGGGTTCACCAGAAGAAAACTGTGGATACACTGTCATCAGAACTGTACCCAAGCTTTCACTTTAGTCACTAACTGGATGAGAGAAGCGGAAACTCATCATAGCCATAGGCTTGCTGATAAGTAGCTTTGGCTTCATCCGTTAGGGTATAGCCGTTGTAGAAAGTACCGCCCTTTCCCCGGCGAACGGTCATATCCGAGAAGGTAGTTCCAAGATAATCTGCCAGTTCATTACGGAAATCTCTAGCAGTTTTGGCATAGCCTTGATTGTTATCTATGCACCAAGCCTTATACACTTTGTAGACTCGACCGGTGGTGCAGCTGTCCTTGATTTTGCCTAAGGGTCTGATCTGCATACATTCATTGAAGAAGGCAATGATGGTATTATTATCTGCCATATAAATGGCTCTGGCATTTTCTACACACTGGGGTTCTGAGAAGGTATATCCATTTTGAATGACTTGCTTCAGCGCCATAATTGCCTTGTAGACAATGCCATCACGCTCGGCGTACATTTTATCCAGTAGGAACTTATCCTGCTTATCTTTGGGAATCACATTATTGCAGTTGACCTGCATGATGCGGTCATACACCCACTGCCCATCATCGCCACCAAACTTAGGTAGACGATTCATACAGAACCAGAACAGTCCTTTGTAGATAAATTCAAATCCGTTTTGTCCTTTGAACTCTGCAAAGATGCTGTCACCTCCGGTACACTGTTTAAAGATGCGAAGTTCTCCTACAGTTAAGAAACTCATATCAGAGCTTCCGGCAAGGCGTTTATTATAGAGGTTGCCAGTACCAAATCTGGACTCAATCTCTTTTAGATCAATCCCTATGAAGTTACCACTTCCCAGTAGTCTTTCTGTAAGACTTTTAAGTTGGGATTTTCCCGTATCCCCTTTCCCTACCATAAAGAGGGCTTTCTTCATCCGATAGCCTTTTACATTGGATAGACATACTCCCATAAATTCAAGAAGCAGGTTCTCTACTGCCTTATCGCCGCCAGTAAGATCCTTCATAAATTTGTCAAAGACCGGTGTGGGTTTGGGTTCTCCTAACCAATCACAAGGAATCTGGATGGTGCTTAAAATTTCTGGACTATGGGGGAGTAGCTTCATATCGGAAAGTCTTAGGATGCCATTTTGAAAGTTGATGATATCTTCATCCGCATTCAGCTCCTCATTGGTAATGAATTTTAAATCGGTGGTGATAATGCCAAAGACTTCATTCACATCCCGCATCTGGAGGATGCTTTCATCAAAGGCGGTAATATAGTTTTTAATAATCCCTTTTAGCATTTCATCCGCATACAGCCTATAGCATCCATCCTCGTAGACATAGCGTAAGACACCGCCTCTTGCACTATCACGTACGAAGATGTAATGAAGATTCTCTCGGATGTGTCTTGCCAGTAGAGGGCAGTTGACCTTCATCTTCTTTGACCGATCATCGTAGTAGATGTAAGGTGGTCTATTTCTACCACCCATATAGAACTTCCCATGACAGCCTTTGATGGCATTTTCTATGGTAGAGGTTCGATAATCTTCCCGCTCCCATTTATCCCGGTAGAGTTTTGATTGTCTGAACAGAGCATCCATTTCATCTGCATCGCCACCAGTGTAGAAAGCGAGAATATTGCAGAGGGCTTGGTCGGCTTCAGAGGGACTTCCGTAACCAGAAATATCCCCTTTATCAAAGAGAGCAATAAACTTTTCTCCATTTTTGGCTTTTCTTGCAGTAACGATGATGTCAAAGGAATCAGAACCAGTATCAGTTTTGCTAAACAGTGCCTTCTTCATGTACTTATCAAGGAAGGTAAGAACTTCATCAGTTCGGTCCAGCAGTGGCAGATCGCTGATAATATTACCGGTAAAGGTAAGGTAACGATTGGTTAAGCCACCGATGTAGATTTCCAAATCATTGTGTGGGTTCTTGCTATAGTAATCATTGGATAATTTCTTTTCATCTCTACTATTTATCGAAATGGGAATCTTATTGACATCCACAGTGAATAGGTGATGGATGCCTTCACCACTGGGGGAGAGTTCCTCATAGGTGTTCATGAGTTTTCTTACATCGTTTGCAACGGTGCTGTCTGCAGCTTTATGGTCAATATCAATACCCCCAATACCGGGAATAAGGATGAGACCTATGCCATCAAAGCCATGAACATTAACAGCTTTACTGGCTTCTTCATAAGTTGACCATTGGGATTGATATTCAGTTGACGTACCGGTTTTATAGCCTTTGGTGTTGTATAAGACTTTGGTAGGGCGGCTGTCTTTATCTTCTTCATAGCACCAGCATACCCAAATCTGTTGTTGTTTTAATTTTTTTATTTCCATAGCGCCTACCTCCTTTCTTAGAAATCCTCATCCAATAGTTCTTCTGCACAATCTTGACAGAAAAACCCTGCATAGATAGAATCACTATCATAAGTTTCAATTAGGACTTTAATCATTTCATCTAGTTCAGCTAATCGCACTTGTCTGCAGTTTTTACACTCCATTTTAATATCCATATACGTCATCTCCTTCTGGTTTATCTGAGCCATCAAGCTGGCTAAGCTGTTCACATAGTTTTTCAAAATTTATGTAGGCTTTCTTTCCTACATAAATAACGGGGAGTTTTCCAGCTTTTAATAATAGCCTTAATGCGTGTTCAGGAAGTATTCCTGTTTTAGCAGTTTCCCTTACTGTAAGCATAGTAGGTTTTTTATCTTTCACATTATTCTCTCCTTTCGTGAGATTCTTAACTAAATAATATAACATTAGGTGAGAAAGGTCAATAGATAAAATCACATTAAGTTAGAAAATGAAAATAAAATAATCATAAATTCTCACAAAATGTTTGACAATACTCACAGATAGTGATAATATTATCTTAAAATACGAGAAGATATTAAACGAGGTGAGAAAATGTTTGCTGAAAGATTAAAAGAAATGCGAGCAGAAAAAGGAATTACACAAATACAGCTCTCTGAGATACTTGGTGTATCAAAGGGTACTGTGGCCATGTGGGAGACAGGAAAAAGAGAACCTAATTTTGAAACCTTAAATACATTATCTGAAATATTTGATAAGCGTATTGATTACATTTTAGGATACTCAAATGATTCCAGCTCCCCTACAATGACAGAAGAAGAGATTGAGCAGCTGGGTATTTGGGAAGTAGAAGAGGACTTGACGGAAACCATGTTATCTTACCTAAGACTTGATAGTTATGGTAAAGAAGCTGTGGAAAGTGTTATTCGTTCAGAAATGAAAAGATGTAAGGATCAAGAAACATTAGGGTCTAAAGAGGATTATAAAATTTCTGTTAGGATAAATGTTAAAAGAGAAGAATAGAGCCAAAAAAGAAGCTGTTTAAATATCCATCGAAAGCAGCTTCTTAGCATTTATAGAATAAAGGGTTAAAAAAATATGGTGTAGGGTGGAAGAAAAACCTAGGATGTATCCAGATGAACTTTTGAAAAATATAGAAAACTAGAGATAAAAAATAACCCTTACATACAAAATAAGACACTTTAAAAGCTTGATAAATAGCGAGTTTAGAGCTAATATATCATACTAACCAAAGCTTAGAAAAACCAATGATTTTCAAAGGTTTTGAGAAAGGAGGAAACTATGATTTTACAGAGTGTGCTAAGTGATTACAAAGTTTATATGTACCAACAAGAAAAAAGTCCAAGAACCATTACTGGTTACATGCAAGATCTTAACTTTTTTAGAAAATGGCTTGAAAAAGAATTTAATGGACCTGTTTACCTGGAAGAGATAACATTTGAAGACATTGAAAAATTCTTAACTCATCTCAAGGTTGAAAAAGACTACAAGCCAGCAAGTAGAAAGCGCATATCGGCTTCCATTAAGATGTTTTACAAGTATGCATGGAAAAGAAACATGTGTCCTGAAGACCTTGCTTCAAAAATAGAAAATGTCAAGTATGTACCGAAAGAGAGAGACTATCTAACGGAAGAAGAAGCTCTTTCATTTATAAAGGCGATTAAACACCCGGTTGTTCAGGTTTTTACCACAACCCTTTTTTATACAGGGGTTAGGGTATCGGAAGCTTTGGCTTTAACACCAGAAGATGTGGACCTTAACTTGGGGTGGATTCGCATAAAAAATGGTAAAGGTAATAAATTCAGGAGAATCCCAATTTGCCACAAGCTAAAAAAGGTACTTCTAGACTATGAGCAGTGGCGGGTAGATAGCCACCAGTATTTTGCAACGGAGAAAACAGGTAGCCTTTCAATCGGTAGAGTTCAGGCAATTATTAGAGAAACAAGGGAAAATTTAGGGTGTAAAAAGCATATTACAGCCCACATATTTAGGCATTCTTTCGCCAGCCAGCTTGTGAAGAACGATGTAAACATTGTAAGTATTTCTAAACTGCTAGGACATTCCAGCCTTAAGACAACATCCATTTACACCCACGCTTCAGATGAACAGCTGGTAGATGCTGTAAGGATGCTTTGATTTTAAAGAAAGGGGAAATGATGATGGAGTTTAGAAATAATGAAGAAAAAGTTCTTTATGTACTTGAGAGTATTCACAGGGGAAGAGACCAAAATCAGATTGCTAGAGATTTAGGGTATAAGAATTATAAGTCCCTTGATATGTTTATGAGAAGGGAAGGCTATGTTAAAGAAAAGAGACTGGGCAACTATCTACCTAAGAATGGTAAGGGTATTGTTTATGATGAAATTGCATCTAGAAATACCCATGTATCAACAAAGGCACTAGAAGTGATACAACTTTTTAAAAAGGAAGAGCTAAGTCCTAAAATGGTGGCCTATGAAGCAGGTTTTGAAAGTTCAAAAGAAATGGCTAGCTACATGAAATCTAAAGGTTTGATTTGGGACTCTAATCGGAATAACTATGTGATGGAACAAACAGATGTTGATGCTGAAGTGATAAGGGCATATCCTGAAGAAAAGGTTAAAGAACAACCACATATAAAGGAAGAAACCAATGATGAATTACCGGCAGATATTGAAAAGTACATGGATCTTCTGAAATACTTAGACAGTAGAAAAGAAAAAATTACGGAATTGATAGAGTGTACAATGGCTGGGGAAGCAGGACAGATGCCTAGGTATGTTATCCCTGGAGTATTTATAACCAAGTCGGTTCATATGAGTAATCAACTAGATCAAATGATAAGAGATTTTAGCGATGAGAAAAACATATCTCAAAAAGAAATCTTCGAGATTGCATTAATCGATTTTTTAAAGAAATATGGTTACCACAAAGAAGTAAGCGTAATGTTAAGCCAATTAGGATAGAAAATAAAACATTAGGATAGGTTTTCTACACTATATAGTAGGGAATCTATCCTTTTCTTTGTGTGGATTAATATATTTGTAATTCTAACAGGGTTATAAATTTATAAAAATCACTTCTAAAAACCTTAGAAAACCTAAAGGTCAAAGGGTAAAAATTGATATTGCATGAGATTATTATAAGGTTAGAGAGATTAAAAAATTTGATTATAAGTGAGAATCTTAAGGGGCCTTACCCTTTGAAAACAGGGGATAGTAGGGGCGTAGAAGATAAAAAATTAATGTGTGAGAATGAGTCAAATATTCCTATTTATAGGAGTAACGTCAGTTGGGAATCAACACTGTAAATGCTGGAAAGTCAATGGAAAAGCTATCATCTGGTCTAAGAATTAACAGAGCTGGAGATGACGCAGCAGGACTTGCTATCTCAGAAAAGATGAGAGGACAAATTAGAGGTTTAGAGCAAGCAGGAAGAAATGCACAAGATGCTATATCACTTATCCAAACAGCAGAAGGTGCATTAAATGAAACACATGCAATACTTCAAAGAAT
>JGI24707J26582_10002419_pt1 | contig 13985 bp, 18 predicted proteins | sample BioPla1DNA1_FD_26582 | JGI IMG/M metagenome (IMG submission 26582) | reverse complement strand
GGTTACATTCTCATCTTATTTACCTGAAAAATCAGATATTACCAACAATGCTTTTATTACTGGTTTTTCTAATTCGTCATTTGAGTTGTTATCAGGGATTGGCGTTTTTGCAGCCCTCGGTTTCATGGCAGCACAAACTGGTCAAGAGGTTTCGGAAGTCGTTGAAGGTGGAATTGGCTTGGCATTTATGGTTTTTCCTGAAATCGTTAGTCAAATGCCTGCATCAAGTCTGTTTGGATTTCTGTTTTTTGCCTCGCTTGTATTAGCGGGCATGTCGTCAATGGTTTCGATCTCTGAAACATATATTGCAGGACTACAGGAGAAATTTAATATCTCACGTCGCACTTCAGTAGTGATCGGTGTTGGGCTAGCTTCAGTTGTCTCACTCTTATTTGCAACACAAGGTGGTTTAGTTTTACTCGATACAGTTGATTACTTTATTAATAATTACGGAATTGCTTTAGTTGGCTTAGTCGAAGTTGTTGGTATCGCATGGTTTGCTCGCGAACTTAAGAATCTTCAAGCACATGCAGATAGTGTGTCAGATATTATGCTTGGTTCGTGGTGGAAGTTCTCTTTACGTTTTATCACACCACTGATACTTGGCTATATGATGATTCAAAATTTACGAACAGATATGACAAGTGACTATAGTGGCTATCCAAGGGAATTCTTGTTTAACTTTGGCTGGATGGTTGCAATAGGTGCGTTGATATTTGGTGTGTTTATTACGATGAAAAAATGGCCAAATGAAAAGTAGTTAGAAGGAGCGAAAAACGATGTCAGTTTCAGCAATCGTCATGATGATTATTGGAATGTTAATTATTTGGGGTGGGTTAGCTGTTAGTGTGATCCACGCATTTAAGTCAAGTAAATAAGCTAGTCAGTAAAATAAGCGTTGTTCATCTAACATCTAACAACGCTTATTTTTGTTGCTCTGCTCTTTTTAATGAAGGAAAAGGGTCAAATGCCCATTGATTTTCACCATTATCTTTATACATGCCGTAATGAAGGTGTGGAGGAAACTTGCCTGATGTCCCTGGAGGTCCGTACCCAGTTGATCCAACATAACCAATGACTTGTCCAGGCTCGACAATATCACCTATATTTAAATCAGCTTCAAAACCATGTAAATGAGCATAGTAGTGATAAATATTATCTAGATCACGAATACCGATTCGCCAGCCACCATATCGATTCCAGCCTTTGATTTCAATTGTGCCGTAAGTCGGTGCTCTTACAGGTGTACCATAACCGGCAAAAATATCTGTTCCTTCATGAATTCTTCGTCCACCAAATCCACGTGCGTCTCCCCACGTACTTCTGTAACTGTAATTAAAATGTTTCGGCACAGGGAAGGCTCGCTCATCAAGTGCTGTCGTTCGATACGTCTGATAAATCTTTGCGTTTTGTTTAATTGTTTTTACCGCTAATGGACGTTGGTAATAATCCCACAAAGCTTGTTGGATATTGAGCTCGTTTAAACCATACGATGATAAATAATCAGCGATTGTATAGAGTTGATCTTCTGGGTTATCTGGATCGGCTAAGCCATCGCCATTTCCATCTTTGCCAATTCCGTGATGAAGATTGATGGCGGTTTCTGATTGGTGCTGATCAATATTCGTGATCCCAAACCACTGATGCTCAGGCAACGTAATTGAGATCGGTCGCTTATCTTGATGAATTTGTCGTTCATATTGATCGATCGCAGCTAAATAATACCATGGGATTTGCGAAATTGCTTCAGTTTTTCGATAGAGTGCTTCTCTTTCAGTGTCTAAATCAAGTGCTTCATCAGCTAAAGTAGAGAGAGTTAATAATTGAAACGTCAGTAAAAAACAAAGCATCACTTTAATCATCGATACGACCTCATTTTATAAAGTTAATACATTTAATATGGTCAAAAAAACTGGAATCATAACTACCAGTTTGAACCAACCAGTTTTTGAGAACTTCGACTGTTGAAGTTTGTGACTCTGTGCTAAAATAGAAACAAACATGTATTATCCTGTTATAATTTAATGATGACTAGGATTATTTATAAAAGGGGTATCGTCAGATGATAGAAGAAGTAGTCGTAGAAGGTCAAGTTTATCAATTGGTTGAAAATTATAAAAGTGGTTTTGACAAAAAAGTATTTACGGAAAGGTATAGTGATATTTTAGCAAAGTATGATTTCATTGTTGGTGATTGGGGTTATGACCAATTAAGGCTAAAAGGTTTTTTTGATGACCAAAATCCTAAGGCAACATTTGATACGAAGGTAGCAGCAATTGATGATTACTTATTAGAGTATTGTAATTTCGGCTGTGCCTACTTTATCGTCAAACGAATTGTTAAGTAATTAAAAAAACGCTTAGTTTTCACTTTAGATTCAGTGAAGGGCTAAGCGTTTTGTTTACATTAATCAACTTCTTCATCATTTGCGAAACTATGTGCGAGTCGACTTGATGCAGCTGCAGCAATCGCGCCGATAATATCATCAAGGAATGTGTTGCACTTTCCAGTTGATTTATCATTGAGATCCTGTAAAATCCCAGGTTTCTGTTTATCGACATAGCCATAATTGGTGAAGCCGATTGATCCATAGACGTTGACGATTGATAAAGCGATAATCTCATCAATGCCATATAATCCTTCGTCAGTAAAAATTGTCTCTTGAAGTGGGGAATCTAATTTCCCTTGTTCAGCAAGGACGTCAAGTTGAATCCCAGTGATGACGGCATTTTGCACTTCACGCTTACTTAAGACGCGATCGACATGCTTAATACACTTTTCTAATGTTAATGATTCTTGGTATGGTGACTGAAGATAATGGACTAGTTCTCCGATATCTTTAAGTGTGACACCACGTTCTTTAATCCATTCANGTGCTTTTCTTTCTAGAGCTGTTTTTGGTTTTTCTTCTGACATGTAACATCACCCCGTCTGCAAATTATTTAGTCATATTCTAACGAAAATTATTGCTTTATACAAATCATTACTTAGTGTTTGTGGATGTTCTTACTATAACCGATCATATCACTAATCAAACAAAAAAGATATTGAAAGGATTGCAAGACACGTTTATAATGGTTGGAAAGGAATTTTCACTTTTTTCTGAAATTTACGTTAATTTATCTTGAATCAATCAGAATTAAGATGTATAATGTCCACTATGAACAAACATTTGTGCATTATGAGAGAACAAAAAGGGGAGGCATTGAAATGGATACGGTGAAAATAGGCTTGTGTGGACTAGGGACGGTTGGAACGGGTGTTGTGAAAGTGTTACAAGGACACCAAGAAAGAATCCAACATATCTTAGGTTGTAAAATTGAAATTGAAAAGGTTTTAGCAAATGATATTTCTAAAGCAAGAGATGTTGAGATTGATCCAAATTGGTTAACGACAGATCCATCTGACCTCGTCGATCATGATGAGATTGACGTGATTGTTGAAGTAATGGGTGGAATCGAGGAAACTTATAAAATCCTAGAACGTGCATTAAAAAATAAAAAGCACGTTGTCACTGCTAATAAGGATTTAATGGCATTGCACGGTCAAAAATTACTTCAAATCGCAAAAGAGAATCAGTGTGATATTCAGTATGATGCAAGTATCGCTGGTGGTATTCCAATTGTTCGAACATTAGTTGATGGCTTGGCTTCTGATCATATTGAAAAAGTGATGGGGATTGTCAATGGTACGACAAACTTTATTATGACAAAGATGACGAAGGAAGGTTTAGACTTTGATGTTGTCTTAAAAGAAGCTCAAAAATTAGGCTTTGCTGAAGCAGATCCAAGTGCAGATGTTGATGGGCTTGATGCTGCTCGTAAGATGGTTCTATTAGCTAATTTAGCATTTAAAATGGAATTAAATCTTGATGATGTAAAAGTGAAAGGAATTCGACAAGTTACCCAAGAAGATATTAATTTTGCTGATAATTTGGGCTATACAATAAAATTAATCGGGATTGCTTCAATGGATGACTATAAAGCTGAAGTGACTGTTGAACCAACACTTTTACCGAAGGATCACCCATTAGCGCTCGTTAATGATGAATTCAACGCCGTTTTCGTTCACGGTGAAGCAGTAGGTGAAACAATGTTCTATGGACCGGGAGCTGGTAGTTTACCAACAGCAACAGCGGTCGTATCAGACTTAATGGAAGTCATTCGTCATTTACGCTTGGGAATCAGTGGGAAATCATATGTTGAACCACAATTCAAACGACAATTAAAGGCTGATCATGAAAAATTCTCACGCCATTTTATCCGTTTAGACGTTGAAGATGAGGCTGGAGCTTTTCAGGAGATTACGAACGTTTTCTCCGAGAATAATGTAAGCTTTGCGAAAATTTTACAATTACCAGCCAAAGAAAAGGGCAGAGCAGAAATAGTTATGGTCACACACCATATCAGTCAAGAACAATTACTAAAAAGTATGCAATCTTTAGAAAAACTAACAGTAGTCAAACGACTAATTAGTCATTATCGAGTTGATGGGGAGGAATAATTGATGGCATGGCAAGGACTTTTACAAGAATATAAAGAATTTTTACCGATAACTGAGAATACACCAATGATTAGCTTACATGAAGGGAATACACCATTAATCAAATTAGAAAAAATCTCTGAAAAATATGGGATTGAAGCCTATGCAAAAGTAGAGGGAATTAATCCAACTGGCTCATTTAAAGATCGTGGCATGGTCATGGCAATTGCAAAAGCAATTGAAGATGGGGCGAAAACAGTCATTTGTGCGTCAACTGGTAATACGTCTGCCTCAGCTTCTGCCTATGCGGCAAGAGCTGGATTAAGATCAATTATTATTATCCCAGAAGGTAAAATTGCTCAAGGGAAACTTGCTCAAGCAGTTATGTATGGTGCAGAAACTTATTCAATTGAAGGAAACTTTGATGATGCCTTAAGAATGGTACGTAAATTAGGTGAACGAGACGATATTACCCTTGTGAACTCTGTTAATCCATATCGAATTGAAGGGCAAAAAACGGCTGCTTTTGAAGTTTGTGACGCACTTGGAACAGCTCCTGACTATTTATTCATTCCAGTCGGTAATGCTGGTAATATAACAGCTTATTGGAAAGGATTCAAAGAGTATCACGAGCTGAAACGAACAGGCTTACCGAAAATGATGGGGTACGAGGCAAGTGGCTCAGCTGCAATTGTCAACGATCGAGTAATTGAAAATCCTGAAACAGTCGGAACGGCAATCCGGATCGGAAATCCTGCAAGTTGGAAACAAGCAGTGGCTGCTCGTGATGAATCAGGTGGGGTTATCGATGAAATTACCGATGATCAGATGATTGCCGCCTACCAATGGCTTGCTGAAAATGAAGGGATATTCGCAGAACCAGCTTCTAACTCATCAATTGCTGGATTGTTTAAGGCATTAGAAGCGGGGCAAGTGAAAAAAGGTGCAAAAGTTGTTTGTGTCTTAACAGGAAATGGGCTAAAAGATCCAGATACTGCGATTGAGTACAGTACCATTAAACCAACTGTCTTGCCAAACGATGATGACGTTGTGATTCGGGAAATTGTAGGTCGTGACTCACAATGACTTTTATGATTAAAGTGCCAGCCACTACTGCAAATATAGGGGCTGGCTTTGATTCAATTGGGATTGCACTAAATTTGTATTTAACATTGAAAGTGACCGAGGCAGATAGACTGGAATTTGTTCTACTGTCAGATCAATTGGAAGGATTGCCAACCGATGAATCGAATTTTATATATCAGATTGCTAAAAGAATAGCAGAGAGGTATCAAGTCGATATTTTACCGCCATGTCGGATTGAAATGACAAGTGAGATTCCATTCGCGAGGGGACTTGGCAGTAGTGCGACAGCGATTGTTGCAGGAATCGAGCTTGCCAATCAATTGTTGCAATTAAACTTAACAGCTGATGAAAAAGTGTTACTTGCAACTGAGATCGAAGGGCACCCCGATAATGTTGCGCCTGCTGTTTTAGGTGGTTGTGTGATCGGTCATTATGATCAGACGCTTGAAACGATTCGTGTTCCAATTGAAGATTTAAGTTTTGTGACGATCATTCCTGACTTTGAATTAAAAACAAGTGATGCACGAGAAATTTTACCAAAACAATTTACTCATAGTGAGAGTGTAAGAGCAAGTAGTGTTGCCAATGTTAGTGTTGCAGCAATCTGCCAACAAAATTGGCCGGTGTTAGGAAAGTTGATGAAAAAAGATCTGTTTCATCAACCTTATCGAAAAGCATTAATTCCTCATTACACTCAAATTGAAGCTGCTTTAGCAGATAACGTTTATGGGCTATATTTAAGTGGTGCTGGGCCGACAATGATTGCTCTAGCAAGTCACGAACAAGCAAACAAACATCTTGATCAATGGAAGAAAGCTTTTCCACGATTAGAATGGAAAGTGCTTGAGGCTGTCAATCAAGGCGTATCGGTAAAATAAACAGTTGAATAAATCGAACAAAAAAGACTACTTTAGCAAAATTAAAGTAGTCTTTTTGGCTTATTCATTTTAAAGTGCTTGTTTTACAACTTACACAATTTGTTCTATTTCACGTACGCCAGGTACTTCTGATACGAGGGCGCGCTCAATTCCTGCTTTAAGTGTTAACGTTGAGCTCGGGCAGTTCCCACATGCTCCGAGTAAACGGAGACGTACAATTCCTTGATCGATATCAACTAGTTCTACATCGCCACCGTCACGCAGTAAGAATGGACGTAATCTCTTTAAAACTNCTTGGACTTGTTCTTGCATCATCCATCTACTCCTTTCTGTCTTGCTTTTTTAATTATACCATTTATTTTGAGAATTAAGAAGTGATCAAGATTATTTCTCGGGAAATAATTTGCTCGATCTAAATCTAATGAATTAGGTTTTTCTGTTGTTTGAGCGGTGAATTTGAATTAATAGTTCCTTTTACGTATACTGTAAGATAAGAATGATGAGGAGGGTAAAGATTGATGGTTCTCCAAATTACTCAACAAGCCAAAGATCGTATGATTGAAATGTTAAACTATGAAGAAAATGATCGTCTCAGGCTTCGCTTAGGTGTGAATGATGAGGGATGTAATGGATTATCATACTCACTAAGATTCGATGAGGAATTTGATCAACGGGTTGATTATTTAACTGATATAAATATGATTCCAGTAACGGTTAAAAAAGTAGATATTGATATTGTCACCGGCACAATAATTGATTTTAAACAGAATATGATGGGTGGCGGATTTACCGTCGACAATCCCAACACAGTCAATTCATGTGGATGTGATTCTGCAGCAAAAGCAGAAGATCGAGAAAGTGTACCGGAAAACTGCTGATTTATCTGAATAACGTTTGGGAATTTTTCGGAAAAGAATTTAACTGAATGAAAAAGCTTCTTCGGACGATAAGGCTTAGTTCTTATCGAAACGAAGAAGCTTTTTATTATTTATCTTATCTTAAGATCAAAAAACTAGCTCTGATTGTAGTCGACGAAAAATAATTAGGCGATTAGAGGTAATTTAAGATAAATTATAAAGAGTTGTGTTACATTTAGAATGGAGCAAACAGTGGTGAGTGTAAAACACATAAATAGAAAGTAGGTTGATATATATGAGTAATGATTTAACAAACCAAATGTGGAAGGACTTTATGAAGGTTAATCCAAATGCACCGAAAAGTTATGAAGCATGGGCATTTGGTGATTCTAAGGAAATGGCAGATGAACTTGCTGAATTGGTTGTGAAAGGTATTAAAACAGCTACAGCTTCTAATTATTCACTGTATGAAGAAAATGAACCCTTACCGTATGTTGGTCTGCACAACATTGTTCTCGATGGCGACGGTCAAGCCGTTGCGATTGTCAAAACGACTTCTGTTGAAATTATTCCATTTGATGAAGTATCCGAAGAACACGCTTATTTAGAAGGTGAAGGCGACCGAACCTTGAAGTATTGGCGAGATGTACATGAAGCCTTTTTTACGAAAGAGCTTAGAGAGGTTGACCAGGATTTCCATAATAAAATACCAGTTGTATGTGAAAGATTTGAGATATTATATAAAAATTAGGATATAAATATTTACAAGGGAAATTGCTGAAAATCATTAGAACGTGATCGTTCTGAATTCTTAAACCTGAAAAAAGAGCCTCCATCACTGGAAGCTCTTTATCTGGATTAGTTATCAAACATATCCGTTGAGTGTCGGGGTTGTAGGCGTGCGCTAGGTTCGTAATGAGCGATTGCGTTATTGATTGCCGTTGGGCCTTCACCAAATCCTGTTGCAATCAGATTAACTTTACCTGGATACGTACAAATATCTCCGGCTGCGTAAATCCCTTCAATATTCGTTTCCATCTTAGAATTGACGACAATACTATTTTTTTCAATCTCTAGACCCCAATCTTTAATCGGGCCAAGTTTTGAAATAAAACCATAGTTACAAATTACTGCATCAACATCAATTGTTTCAATCCGATCGCCTCGTACTTCTTTGACGACGACTTGCTCAATTGTGTCCTCACCAATTAATTGGTCTGGGACAAACGGTGTTAAAATGTTGACACTTGATTCGGTTAGTTTTTTGACGCTATGTTCATGAGCGCGGAACTGATCACGCCTATGAATCAATGTCACTTCTTTTGCGATTGGCTCAAGCATCAGTGCCCAGTCAACAGCTGAGTCACCGCCACCAAATAGAGCAATCCGTTTATCCTTAAACTGGTTCATTTGATCAACATAATAATGCAAGTTACGATTTTCAAATGCTTCGGCTTCTTTTAAGTTTAATTTTCTTGGTTGAAAAGCGCCATTACCAGCTGTAATAATAATTGTTTTAGAGAGATGTGTGCCTTTGTTCGTTGTCAGTTCAAAGGTGCCATCTTCTAATCGCTCGACTTGCTCGACTGCTTCTCCAAGACAAAAAGTAGGATCGAACATATTTAATTGCTCTTCAAGATTGTCAATCAATTGTTGAGCGCCTACTTTGGGGAAACCTGCAATATCGTATATATTTTTTTCGGGGTAAAGGGCGCTTAATTGACCGCCGATATGTGGCAAGCTTTCAATAATTTTGACACTTGCTTGTCGTAAGCCACCATAGAAAGCGGTAAATAAGCCAACTGGGCCTGCCCCAATAATTGTTACATCATATAATTTACGTTCGACCATTTTTTCATCCTTCCTCTTTGCTAACATAACTAAGCATTATTCTAACACACTTTTGCTAAGAATCACTTTAAAAAGTCCTAGCCTAACTGTGCCTTTCTTTTGGGTAAAATTTGGATTGAAAAAAAACCTTAAAACCGATAAGATAAATATGACAATATTGTGACAGAAAAGATTTGATCAGTCGTAGAGGAGGGTTTAGTATGGCCCCGATAAAAGTCGTTATACTAGGTGCAGGTTATGCGGGATTAACCGCAGTTATGAAGTTACAAAAACAAAAGGCAAGTCAACCAATTGAACTGACGTTAATTAATAAAAACCAGTATCATTATCAAACGATCTGGTTACATCGAAATGCGGTTGGTTCTCACTCTGTTGAAGATTCCACTTTTGATTTGCGAGAATTGCTTGATTTAAGTAAAGTGAATCTAGTTCAAGAAACCGTGACGAGTCTTGATCCGAATCTACAAATTGTAAAAACGGAACAAGGATCGTACCGGTATGATTATTTATTTGTTGGCTTAGGTTCTGTGATCGATTCGTTTCAAATTCCAGGTTTAAGTGAGCATGCGTGTTCAATCACGACACTAGAACGGGCGACACAATTGTATGAGCGAATGTTGACGATGTTAGATCACTATCGTCAAACTGCGATGAATCGAGAACTTCAAGTTGTCATTGGTGGTGGAGGTTTTACCGGGGTTGTCCTCCTAGGGGAGTTAACTGAACGCTTACCGCTGATCTGTGCGGAAAAAGGCATTGATCGAAAAAAAATTAAATTGCTTTCGATAGAACATGAATCAACGGTTTTACCTGAGTTTGACTTGGAGCTTGGTGAATATGCAATGCAACAGTTGGAAGCTCGGGGTGTTGAGTTCCGCTTAAAGACGAAAATAAAATCACTAACAGAAAAAAGTTTAAAAATTGAACAATCAGGAATTGTTGAAGATATTCCGGTTGATCTATTTGTTTGGACTGCGGGGGTTAAAGGTCATCCTCTAATTGAACAAGCAAACTTTAAAACGACGCTTGGGCGTGTCGAAGTAGAGGCTGATTTAACAGCGCCTGGGTATTCAAATATCTTCCTAATCGGTGATGTGGCAATCGTGAGAGATCAAACTGGTCGTGCTTACTTACCGAATGCTGACATCGCGATTCAAAAGGCTAAAACTGCTGTCGACAATTTGCTAATTAAATTATCTGGCTCGGATCAGACGAAAGCTTTTCAATTTAAAAATCGAGGAACAATCGCATCAATTGGTGCAAAAGATGCGATTGGTGTGACGGCAAAAGGTCAGAAAATTTTTGGCCGTGCTGTTGCACTTTTAAAGAAGTTAGCTGATTATCAATTTTTATATCAAATTGGTGGTTGGAAGTTAGTTCGGATGCAATTAAGGAAAAGAAAACAAGTATAGATTTAGTTAATTTTGGTTATCCTGTCCAATTAGGATGGTGACTGAAATGAAAAAAATGATTTATTACTTTTTATTCGTGAGTGTCGTTATTTTTGCTGGCTTAACAACTGTTAGCGCAATTTCTAATATTCAATTTGTTGATATTTATCCAAACAATCAGCTAACAAGTTCGCCAACAAGTGGGCACTATCAAGTGCGTTCGATCAATTTTGATTATAAAACTGAAGCGATCGCAGCTTTTAAATCAAATGGAAATGATCAATTCGTTGAAGTTTAGTTTTTAACAATGAAAAAGCAATGCTAAGGTGGTTTGATACCGAACTTTAACATTGCTTTTATTTTGAGCTAAAAAAGTGGATAAGCGAGGAAGGCTAGAGCAATTCCGGTTAAGCCGCCGAAGAAAACTTCAATTGGTTGATGACCAAGTAATTCTTTTAGTTCCTGCTTTTTTTCAAATTCTTTTTTCTTTGACCACACTTTTGCTTCTTCAACAAAGTACTGGAAATCCTTGACTAACATATTTAAGACGATTGCTTGTTCTCCAGCTTGTCGTCTAATTCCAGTAGCATCAAACATAATAATGATACTAAATACACAAGACACCGCAAAAATTCCTGACGATATTCCGTGCTCAATTCCTACACCTGTTGTTACAGCGGCAACTGCAGCTGAGTGGCTACTAGGCATACCACCTGTACTAAATGCAAGACCAGGTTTGAATTCTTTTGTTGCAATATAATGGATTGGTACTTTAATCCCTTGAGCAAAAAGAATCGCAAACAGGGCGATCATTAATGGGAAATTTTCAAACAGAGCCACTCTTGACACATCCTTTCAATCACAAATCAAATGCTATCGATTATTATAGCACAATTATTTTATCGAAGTCATTTCGGATCAGTTAAATTTTTGCCTTTAAACGTGACGAAATAACAGGGAACCTTTTCTGATAGCGTTGGAATACAAATGCTGCGACTAGTGCTAAACCAAAATCTTTAATCAGAAAAGGGAGCATTGATAGCCAGGCTGATAAATAACGAAGCTCGAGTCCGAGCCACGTGTTCATCGCGAGGTACATATAACTAATCCCTATTATGTAATTAACCCCTACACCGATTAAGCAAACATATATTGTTGATTTTTGTGTCGTAATCGCTTTGCGTTCTGTTAAAAATCCACTCACATAAGCAACAAAAACAAATGATAATAAGAAACCACCAGTATAATTAATCAGGACAAATAATCCACCTTGCATTTGGGCAAAGACAGGGATACCGATTACACCTAGTAAAAGATAGCCGATCATTGATAATGTACCGATTCGTTTTCCGAGCAATAAACCGGCTAGGATACTGAAAAAAGTTTGTAATGAGAGTGGTACAGATACCCCAGCAATCGGGATTGAGAGAAATGGTAACCAGGAAGTTAGATTTGCACCGATTGCCATCAAACAAATAAAAATCGCGCTATAGCATAGTTCAACAGTAGAAATTTTCATAATTATAGTTTATCTCCTTTAATGTTAACTCATTTTTATTTTGGTTAACAATTTGTTTTTTTATAAGAGTTTGTCAACAGACAAACTCTTGGTGATTAATTCATAATTGCTGTATCTAAAGCCACTTCAATCATTTCGTTAAATGTTGTTTGGCGTTCTTTTGCAGATGTTTCTTCACCAGTTAACACGTGATCAGAAACGGTCAAGATCGCTAGTGCTTGGCGATTGAATTTTGCCGCTAAAGTATAAAGAGCGGTTGCTTCCATTTCCACGCCCAATACTTGATAGTCAGCTAATTTACCGAGTAGTTCTAATCCGTTATCTCGATAGAAGCTATCACTTGTAAAGACGTTTCCTACGCGTAATTTAAGCTTCTTCTCAGTACCGACTTGGAAAGCATTTTTAAGTAAATTAAAATCAGCAAGTGGGGCAAAGTCAATGCCACCAAAGACCATCCGGTTAACTTGTGAATCTGTTGTCGCACCTTGGGCTAAAATAACATCGCGTACCTTAACGTCTTTTTGAATCGCGCCACATGTACCGACGCGAATCAGTTTTTGAACATCATATTCTTGAATCAGTTCATTGACATAAATAGAGATCGATGGAATCCCCATACCCGTTCCTTGAACTGAAATACGTTCATTTTTATATGTCCCAGTGTAACCGAGCATGCCGCGCACTTCGTTATAGCAGGTCGGATTTTCTAGAAAATTCTCAGCAATGTACTTTGCGCGCAGTGGATCACCAGGTAATAAAATTTTATCAGCAATCTCACCCTGTTTTGCATCTATATGTGTGCTCAATTGTTTGCCCCCAATCCAGTTTTATAATTCAAATTTATCACAATCTTTTCGTGATTACAAATTGATCGAAAATCATAAAAAAGAGATTCAATAAGATATTTTAACTAAATGGTGCATTATCTTAACATTTTAGTTCATTCCATGCTAATATTAGTATATAATAGTTATAAGTAATCTATTTTTAAATTAAAGTAGATTGTTTATAATGATGATCATAGTTGGGAGGAATAAGAATGAAAGAGCAAACGTTTACAATTACAGATGATACAGGTATTCACGCACGTCCTGCGACGTTGTTAGTGAATAAAGCGGGGCAGTATGAATCTGACGTCCAGATGCATTATAACGGAAAAACAGTAAACTTAAAATCAATTATGGGTGTCATGTCTTTAGGTGTACCTAAAGGAGCAGAAATTAGAGTAACTTGCGATGGTCCAGACGAAGATGAAGCAATCGAAGGCGTCGCAGCTGCTATTCGTGAACAACTAGGAGAATAATAAAAAAGAAAGATCTATCTCACGTGAATAGATCTTTCTTTTTTTGCCTTTATGCTCGTTCGAGCGCAAATCGAAAATATCGAGCGTAACCCCCAAAAAACAAGGATAAGCTGTTTTTATCCCAATTTATGTTCTATTGAGTGCGGCAATGATTTTGTCAACGCCTTCTTTAACATAAGCTGTTGGACTNGCTATATTNANGCGCATAAAGCCACGGCCTTCCTCACCAAATGTTACGCCATTGTTCAGACCAACCTTTGCTTCTTCGGTCATGAATTTAACTAATTCGCCTTGTGTTAGATTCATTTTTCGGCAGTCAAGCCAAATTAAATAGGTACCCTCTGGCTGAATGACATCAATTTTGTCACAATCAGCAAATGTAGTTTCAATAAGTTGATAGTTCTGCTTAAGTAATTGGATCAAGCCAGCTAGCCATTCATCCCCAAATTGATAAGCTGCTTCTAAGGCGGTAATCCCTAGTGTATTTAGCGAGTTAATCCCATACTTTGAAAGAGCAGCTGAAATTTCAGTGCGTAGTTTTTTGTCGGGTATAACAGCATATGAAACTTGTAGACCAGCTAAATTAAATGTTTTAGTTGGCGAAAAACAAGAGATAAT
>JGI24707J26582_10002416_pt1 | contig 13996 bp, 11 predicted proteins | sample BioPla1DNA1_FD_26582 | JGI IMG/M metagenome (IMG submission 26582) | reverse complement strand
CCTTGCTATATAAAATTGAAAATTCTTTGAAACTTTCATATACCATACTGCAATACCCCTTTATCAATAATATAATTACTATGTTCAATATATCAAACAACTAATGCCATTGCAATAAACAATAACTAACTATATTACTTTACCTTAGCTATCTTCCGTGCCACAGCTACTATAGGTTTTATAAATACCCCTTCCATCTCCTTCTTAACTTGTTTTAATTCCTTCCTAATCTCAATCTTTTGAGGACAGTTTCGTTCACATTTGCCACATTCAGTACATACCGATGCATATGCTGGTTGCTTTGATAACACNCCCAATGTCTGCATATATTTCCACCGATACCGTTTATCTTCCAGTAGATATTTACTATTATAAGCTGCAAAGCAACCGGGAATATTTACTCCAAATGGACAAGGCATACAGTAGTTACAAGCGGTACAGGGTATTTTAGTCTTCTCATGCATTATAGCTTTAACCTTGTCAAATAACTCNAATTCNTCTTTAGTAAAGGAGTTGGGGGCTGCATCTTTCGCAATTCTTATATTCTCTTCAACTTGNGCCTCATCACTCATTCCAGACAGAACAACTGTTACTTCAGGATGATTCCATATCCAGCGCAGTGCCCATTCTGCTGGAGTTCTATCTTTAGAAAAATTCTGAAACGTTGATGTGACTTCCTTGGGTAGATTCGTTACCAATTTACCTCCCCTTAGTGGTTCCATAACTATAACTGGTATCCCCAAGGAATTAGCCAATAGGAGACCTGATTTGGTTGCTTGATTATTCTCATCCAGATAGTTATACTGTATCTGACAAAAATCCCAAGGATACGCTGCTACGATGTCCTCAAAGTCAGTTTTACTGCCATGGAAGGAGAAGCCTATATTTTTAATCTTCCCTTCGTCCTTTAGCTCTTCTAACCATTGAACAACTCCAATTGAAACCATCCTATCAAAACTAGCCTTGTCAGTTAACATATGTAATAAGTAATAATCTATATAATCCGTCTGTAATCTAGTTAGTTGTGTCTCAAAGATTTTCTTTGCACCATCTAGTTTACTAACCATAAAAGGAGGCAGCTTTGTCGCTATCTTTACCTTCTGCCTATAACCTCCTGCTAGGGCCTTACCCAGTAAGGACTCGCTTTTCCCTCCATGGTAAAAATAAGCTGTGTCAAAATAGTTTATCCCTTTTTCAATGGAATCTCTTATCATCCTTATGGTTCTATCTTCATCTATTGCACTCCCCTTCATAGGAAACCGCATACAGCCAAAGCCAAGAATAGATAAGCTGTCTCCGTTTTTAGTATTTTCCCGCATCATCATAAATATTTCCTCCATTATTTATACACTTGTAGCAATCCTATTGCTATTACTTCTATTAGGCTATAATTGTGTTTGTATATATTTTAGCCTAATTGTAGTATTTATCAATATAACTTATATAAATATCTTATTTAAATAACTCATTTAATTATTTTACTAACTGATATCTTTAATTTATAATTAGCTTCTATCCCATATACTCACTATCTCATCTTGGATGCAGGGGATATGAGATTTGCCATATAATAGTCTAATAAGATTGACAAATATTTAACATAGTATTATAATTAATATAATTATTTTCTAAGTTCCAACAAGCATTCCATTGCATATAAAGGAGAATTTCGTTATGAATATCTATGTTTGTGTTGGGAGTTCATGCCATCTTAAGGGGTCCTATAATGTGATCCAACTAATGAAACAAGAAATAGCAAATAATAATTTGGAGGATAAAGTTAATTTATCCGCTGCATTTTGCCTTGGCAAATGTAAAGAAGGGGTTTCAGTCAGAATCAATGACGATATAATCTGTGGAGTTTCCAAGGATAATTTCAATGAGTTTTTTCAAGAGAACATACTCTCAAAGTTTAACTAAATTGGATTATTGCTTGTTGCCCATAATTACAATATTATGATTAAGAAGGTTAAGTACAATGGATTATTATATACAACTGAAAAAAGCTAATTGTAAGAACTGCTATAAATGTATTAGACACTGCCCTGTAAAATCAATTCGTTTTGCTGATCATCAGGCTCATATTGTGAAAGAAAAATGCATCCTATGTGGCCAATGTTACGTTGTGTGCCCACAAAATGCAAAACAGATAAAGAATGATGTGGAAAAAGTTAAAGAAATAATTGCTATGGGGAAACCTGTCTTTGTCAGCCTTGCCCCATCTTTTATTGCTAATTTTAAAGGGTTAGACATCTATGGTCTGGAAAGCATCCTAATGAAATTAGGTTTTGCAGGAGCTTCGGAAACTGCCCTAGGGGCCACTATAGTGAAGAAAGAATACGAAATGATGCTAAAAGAGAATGAAGGAAAGCCCATTATCTCTTCTTGTTGCCATTCAGTCAATACTCTTATTCAGAAATACTACCCTGAAGCCCTTCCATATCTTGCAAAAATTTTATCCCCCATGCAGGCACACTGTATGACACTAAAAGAAGAACATCCCGATTGCCATACCGTTTTTATAGGACCATGTATCTCTAAAAAGGAAGAAGCTGACCAATATCCTGGCCTTGTGGACTATGTGCTTACATTTCAAGAATTATATGAATGGTTAGATGAGGAAGGGATTAGCATATCTGATTATAAGTCTACTGGCAATAACCTTAATGATAGTATTACCGATGATAATAGTAACAAGGATAATAATTTAGAGATTGAAAATCCGAGAGGCAGGGCCAGATTATTTCCTATGCCAGGAGGTATCATTCGCTCTATGATAACTGAAGGGTCTGATTATGACTTTATATCCATAGACGGGANTGATAACTGCATCCAAGCTTTGAAGGATATAATAGATGGTAAATTGACCAACTGTTTTATAGAGATGTCTGCCTGTAGTGGAAGCTGTGTTGGTGGGCCTGCTATGTATAATGAACATTATAACAGTTATTGCAGAGAGAGACGGACACTGGTATCCGACTATATAGCTGTAAATAGATATGCCCGAAACTTAGATTTCAATATATCATCTCTTCCTAAAGATAAACTACGTAAGCACTTTCCATACTTAGGTTCTTCTAACCCCATGCCTGGTAGTAGTGCTATAGCCGAGATATTACATAAGATGGGTAAATCTACTCCTGAACAGGAGTTAAATTGCGGAAGTTGCGGCTATAATACTTGCAGGGAAAAAGCTATTGCCGTATTCCAGGGTAAAGCAGATCTAACCATGTGCCTACCATTTTTAAAAGAAAAAGCAGAGAACTTCTCTGATAATATTATTTACAATATGACCAGTGGTGTTATAGTGCTTAATGAGGATCTTGAGGTCCAACAGATTAATCGGGCAGCTAAACAGATTCTTAATATTAAGCATAAGTCCTATATCCTAGGTGCTCCAGTGGTACGGATACTAAATCCTTCTTCATTTATGGAGGTTATTACCACAGGCAAGAATATCCACGATCGCTTAACTTACTGGGTAGAATACAATAAGTACATAGAAGAAACCATTATATATGACCGTACCTACCATATTATTATTTGCATCTTCCGAGATATAACCGATGAGGAGATGGCCAGAATTAAAAAGGAAGAAATAAGCCTACAAACTATGGAAATAACTGATAAGGTTATAGAAAAACAGATGCGGGTTGTTCAAGAAATTGCATCTTTACTAGGGGAAACAGCAGCAGAAACTAAGATTGCCTTGACTCATCTAAAGGAGACCTTGAAGAATGAATAACTTATGTATCGATACCTGCTATCTTAGCGTTAATAAACATGGTGAACAAATCTGCGGAGATCACGTAGATATAGTTGAGAAAAATGATACTTCCTTTGTTATGGTTCTGGCTGATGGATTAGGGAGCGGGGTAAAAGCTAGTATCCTTTCCACTCTCACTTCCAAAATCATCTCAACTATGCTAGCCAATCAAATGAGTATCGAGGATTGTGTGACTACAGTGGCTTCTACCTTACCTGTTTGCGAAAAACGAGGTATTGCATATTCCACATTTACCATAATTCATATTGTAGATAATAAGACTGCTGAGATAATACAATATGATAATCCCCATGTTATTTATCTGCAAAATGGTAAGTCCTGTGATTACAATAAGATACATATGACTATCGGTGATAAAAGTATCTATAAATCCAAGATTGAACTCTCCCCTGGAGATGTATTGGTATCCATAAGTGATGGGGCTGTTTATGCCGGTGTAGGTAAGGCTTTGAATTTTGGATGGCAACGGGATAATATTATAGAATTTCTTGAAGCCGTATATGAAAATAACTATTCAGCCAAAATGCTCTCTTCCATACTGATGGATCAGTGTTGCCAATTGTATGAGAACATCCCTGGTGATGATATAACCATATCTACAGTTAAAATCCGCAAAAGAGAGCCTATTAATTTGCTTATAGGGCCACCTTCAAATCCTGAAGATGACAGTAAGATGATGACCCTATTCTTTGCTAAGGAGGGTAAACATATCATATGTGGAGGTACAACTTCTACTATTGCGGCTAAGTATCTAGGTAAAGATATTTACACTGATCTTAATTATGTTGATCCAAGCCTACCGCCTATATCTAAAATAGATGGAGTAGATTTAGTTACAGAAGGAATAATAACTATTAATCGTGTTCTATCAAACGCTTATGATTATCTTAATGACAATACAGGCAATACCTATTGGCATGGACAAAAGGATGGTGCCTCCTTAATTTCAACCCTATTATTTGAAGAGGCTACCGATATTAATTTTTATGTAGGTAAGGCTATCAATCCAGCCCATCAGAATCCTGAATTACCTATAAATTTCAGCATTAAGATGAGGTTAATTGATGAGCTGGCTGATTGCCTAAAGAAGATGGGCAAAAAGGTGAATATAAGCTATTTTTAACTCATAGCTAACCCAACAATAGAATAATTGCCTTTTATGGTATAAAAGTTATGAGAACTATCTAGACTATACAACATTTATAGCCATCTGCCCCATAAACATACCATCAGCCGATGCTGTTAAGACAATACGGCCTCTATCACCTGTTAACCTTATTATGGTGCTGACCTGACCATGATACATATGCATAAAATTATTGTTATAGGGTTCACTGGATGTCAAATCTCCATTATCAACAGATACAATTTCTGCCGGCCCTTGGATATTAAAGGTAACCTTTGCACTTTCACGAAATACCGGTACCCCATCCTGATCTTTTGCTCTTACTGTTAGCAGCATCATATATCCTTTTACTGCATGAAGTTGTATAGTTTCTTCATCAAATTCCAGTTTAATAGCTGGCCCTGCGGTCTTTAAAATATAACTGGCAACCTCTTCTCCTCCTATATATCCCTTAACTGTTACAGTTCCTGGTAGGTAGGGAATAAAGCCTGTTATCATTCTATTGGGATATTCTGATGGCTTTTTCACATAGAGCCTTTTTCCATTAAGCTCCAAGGTAACCTCTTCACAATTACTAGCTATCATATATGGAAGCACTGTTTTATAAAACTGAGGGAAATTCCAATGGCTGGCATATCTTGGAGTATCCCAATGTTCTTTGACCACTTCATCCTGTAGAGAATAATCCATAACAGCAAAGTATACCATAGGCTTATCTGACCAATAACTTTCATACAGGTATGACATAGGCTTTCGTTCATTATTGGTCCAGAATAAGGATCCTGACCATCCCTTGGCTGGATATCCCATGGACTCACCTAGGTAATCTATACCAGTCCAGAGCATGCCACCTATAACATAATCATTCTTCTCCACATCCATCCAAGGATTCTCATCGGTAAAATTCTGCATCTGATCTGTATGGCCTCTAAAGTATTGATAAGTCTCCGTTCCTAGAATCAGCTTTTCAGGAATNGCNTTATGTATNGCGGNATACCATTGCTCCTGATAATTACAGGATATCACATCTACTATCTCTGCAATTCTGCGAATACGTTCTATTCTTTCATCAAGATCATATATCTCTGTATCACTTACTTCATCCACATATTTCTGAATATCCTTAATTTTTCTTACATCTATATTACTTTCATATTTAAAATGAGGATTCATAGCATAAGTAACTGGTCTGGTATCATCAAATTTAAGTAAATGCTCTTTAAACATTTTTAATATCTTAATCATAGACTCCTGGCCCTGATTCTCAACTTCATTACCCACTCCCCAGATAAAGATACAAGGATGATTACGATCTCTTTTCACCATTATCTCAAGATCTTTCTGCCACTCTGTCTTGAAATATCTTCCATATGAACCCCCTGTCCATTTGTCAAAGGGTTCTTCATATACTAATAAACCCAGTTCATCACATATATCCAGTATCTCAGGGGCAAATATATGATGGGCGGTACGAATAGCATTACATCCTATTTCTTTAAATTTAATAAGTCTCTCTCTCCATATTTCAGCGGGGACAGCAATTCCTAAGGAGCCAGCATCCTGATGGACACATAAGCCCTTTATCTTAATCTTAGTTCCATTAAGATACATTCCCTCACCAGCAACCAGCTTAATTTCCCTTACACCTACATTCATTCCATAGGTATCTACTACTCTCCCATCATCAATGAGGGAAAGTTCCAGCCTATATAGATTGGGCTCATTAGGACTCCATAACTTTACCTTGGGTATTTCAATAGTAATTACTCCATCTTCGGTTTCCCCTCTTACATGAATACCATGCCCAGATATACTGGCCTGAACCAAGGAATTTGTTCCAGTATAGATGGTCACAATACCGATATCTTCTTTGATGCTGGTTTTAACTTGAATTTCATCAGGTCTAAGATGACTTTTATATAGTTCAACCAATTTTACATTTCTGTAGATACCAGCTCCTGAGTACCATCTGTCAGCAGGAAAAGCAGTATTATCCACCTTAACTAAAATTAAATTATCCCCCTTATGTATAAAATCTGTTATGTCTAAGTTAAAAGAGGAATAGCCGTACTTTCTGCCACCGGCTTCCTTGCCATTTACCCATACTGTACTATTTTCAAAGATACCGTCAAATTCCAAATGATAGACATGGTCGGATTTCACCTCATCTAATACAAGATTTTTCCTATACCAACCTATCCCCCATCTATCCCTAAAGCCCTGGGCCATGCCCTGCTTCATATCTTTCTTAATAGGTGCTGTAATTGCCCAATCATGGGGTAGATTTACTGGTTTGAAATTCATATCTTCCGGCTTATTTAATGTAAATTCCCAACCATCCATTATTTTCATTACAAGTCTACTCATAGCATACCTTCCTTTGCTCTTCTTATTGCAGCCTATATAAGTAATTGATATAATGATTACAAATCATTATTATATTTATATTATAACTATACTTTAAACCTACATCAATCTGACAATATTAAGAATACTTTAGAAATATTAAGATACCTGTGGCATAAACTGAAAGCCACCTAGAAAGGCATGATAATAAATGATTAATAGGCTATTACCTGTAATAACTGAAACGGACAGGCAGCTTCCTTACTATCTTATTGATGCAGGATTTAACTGGAATCAGGAGCATGTAATATCAAAGAATGGATATTATTTTCAGTGGATTCAATCTATCCAGGGGGAAGGAGAGCTAGTGGTTAATGGAAAAACTTATCTAGTAAAAGAAGGCTGTGCCATGCTTTTATATAAAGGTATTCCCCATGAATACTATGCCANTAGTTCTTCATGGATTGTAAATTGGGTGGTTTTTGATGGACAGCAAGTAAAAGAGTTCCTAAATAATATTGNTGGTATAGACACCTCTGTTATGCTGTATCTTGCCCGGCCAGATGTTTTTCTTAACAAATTTCAGAGCATGGCTGATATTGGGCATTCAGAAAGTACCTTAACAGGTATTAAATATTCCAGTATAATTTATTGCCTTCTTACTGATATTGTACAGTACGCATCAATTAACAATAATAATGATACATATAACCAGTATTTTAAGTTAAAACCCATATTTGACTATATAGAGCAAAATTATGCTAAAGTTCTAACTCTTGAGGAATTAGCTGATGTAATTGGAGTTACCCCTCCCCACCTATGCACATCCTTTAAAAAGGCAACTAATTTAAGGCCTTTTCAATACATAAATTCTATCAGAATTAAAAAAAGCAAGGAACTATTACTAGAAAATCCTCAGCTACAAATAAAAGAAGTTGCTTATTTGGCAGGGTTTGAAGATCCTACTTACTTTTGCTCCGTTTTTAAAAAACATGAAAAAATAAACCCAAGTCAATTTCGTAGATTGCATTTTTGACTTGGGTTATAGTCATTATTTATATCTTAAACTACTACTTCTAATGATTATCTCTGGTTCAATCAGTGTCAACTTCTCAAATTCCCGCCCCTCCATAAGAGCGGTCATTGCTTGAAATATGGTTTCCCCATATTCTGAGTAATTGGGGCATACTGTTGTGATATGGGGTCTGGAAAGGATAGAAGCCTCTACACCGTCATAACCTGTTATAGCTATATCATCGGGGATTACTAAACCTGCATCCAAAGCTACATTGATTGCACCTACAGCAACATGATCATTAATACAGCAGGCTACCTCAGGTATATGACTTTGCTTAAGAAGTTGCTTCATAGCCTCGGCCCCATCTTCAGGATTAAATGAATTTCCGATAATCCATTCATTTCGTATCTCCATACCATATCTTATTGCCGCTTCTTTAAAATACTGCTTCTTAACCTTTGAAGGATGGGATTGATCAGTTCCTCCTAGGATAGCAAGCGATTTATAACCCTGCTGGGCAAGATGGGCCATCAGCTTATTCACTCCAATGTAATCATCTCCATGGATGCCTATGCAGTCAAACATCTCTGCCCTTGAGCTACATACTATACAAGGTATAGATTTATTGACCTTTCTTAATTCATCTATATATTCATCCTCAACTCCAATCAGATCTGCCCGGCCGCCCATAAATATAATAGCTTCAACTCTGGTTTCTTCCAAGGTTCTTAATATCTTGCTTTCTACCTCTGGATCACTTTTTCCATTACAGAGAATGGTCATATAACCCGCCTTGGAAGCTCGCTTTTCAAATTCATAATATGTTGATGAAAAATATTCAGTACTGATATGGGGCAGAACAAAGCCTATCATCCTACTTCTACTTTTCTGCAAGCCTCGGGCTATGGCATTGGGACGGAAATTATATTTATCAATTAACTTCTGTATTTTCATTCTGTTTTTTTCAGAAACTGATCCATTGCCTGATATTACTCGGGAAACTAAGGAAGCTGATACCCCTGCTTCTCTTGCAATATCGTATATGGTTATATTCTTTTTATCCTTTAGCATTATATTAAACCTTGCCTTTCATCATTGTCGGTATATAGGTCCATAGACTTACTATTTATATGTATAATCATACATTGTCATATTTTTTACATTATTATACATTTTTCACTTTCTATTGTCAATATATATGATAACCTAAACTTCAGGATTTTAGTATTATCAACCACAGTATCCCCTTCTGAAACCACCGTAATAGTACGGGCACTGAAGGGATCATTGAAACCACAGGTTATCTCGTATCTTCCCTTGGGAAGTTGAAAATCATAATAGAAGCCAGTCTCCCCTACTACATATTCGGTTCCTTCTTTAATAGCCCACTTGGCCCCCATCTTATCAGTGGTATCTAGATCCCCATCGGCTATCATATAATCCTTATAATGGTATCCCCACTGGGCCCCTGTGATAGCATCCCTGCCATACTTTTGGTCTGTTAAGGATTGAAAAAGTCCCATATTATCCCCTTCAGCCACTAATTCGTTAGCTTGGGTTGCACAATTTACGTAGTAAATAATAAAATCATTATCAATTAATGATTGAAACTCTGGTGGATTAATTTGTAATATATTCTCTTCCTTGTGGTTGCTTTCTGATATAGCCTTGGAAGTATCTAAGATGTCATTAAGATTTGCATCCTTATTAGCATTAAGATTTGTATTAAGATTAGCACTACGATTAGTATTACACCCTACCATCAATAAGGTAGTAAAGGTGATTACTCTAAGTAAATGCAAGGGAGGCCTAATTTTCCTTTTGTATAAATTCATTAATATCATACCTTTCATATAGATTAATAGCTTTTAGAATTGATGTTATGCAATCGATTGCAAAGTAAATATTCAACAATTTTATTTGTGTTATTTGCACAAATATACTATTTCTATTAATATTTAACTAGGTACTATCTTCATTATAAGTTTAAATGATGCTATAATAAAAAACTCGCCCATATATATTAATATGCTCCTTGTCTTGTAGACATGTCAAATATCAATATATATGGGCGTGTTTTAGATTTATGTAGAAATTAACCTTATTTATTACTTAAGTATTCATTTATAGCTTTTGCAGCTTTTTTACCAGCACCCATTGCTAGAATTACTGTTGCTGCTCCAGTAACAGCATCTCCGCCGGCATATACTTTTTCCTTACTGGTAAGCCCAGTTTCTTCATCAGCAACGATACATTGCCATTTATTAATCTCAAGGCCTTCTGTTGTAGATGATATTAAAGGATTAGGAGATGTACCTAAGGACATAATAACTGTATCTACATCTAGGATAAACTCAGAACCTTTCACTTCTACAGGTCTTCTTCTACCTGATTCATCTGGCTCCCCTAATTCCATCCTAACACATTTCATTCCCTTAACCCAACCATTTTCATCGGGTAGAATCTCCACTGGATTGGTTAGAACATCAAATATAATTCCTTCTTCTTTGGCATGATGTACTTCCTCTAATCTTGCTGGTAATTCTTCTTCTGATCTTCTATAGACTAAATGAACCTCTGCCCCTAATCTAACAGCTGTCCTTGCAGCATCCATAGCAACATTACCGCCACCTACTACGGCAACTTTCTTACCTACCTTCAGTGGAGTAGCATAGTCATCTCTATAAGCTTTCATTAGATTGTTTCGAGTTAAAAATTCATTGGCAGAGAAGACACCATTACTGTTTTCCCCAGGTATACCCATGAATTTGGGAAGTCCTGCTCCTGAGCCAATAAATACTGCATCATAACCTTCTTCTTCAATTAATGAGTCAATTGTTAAGGTTCTACCTACAATAACATTGGTTTCTATCTTTACTCCTAATTTTCTTAAATTATCTATCTCATGTTTTACAACTGTTTCCTTAGGTAAACGGAATTCAGGAATACCGTAAACTAATACGCCCCCTGGCTCATGAAGGGCTTCANATATAGTTACATCATAGCCCATTTTAGCAAGATCTCCTGCACAGGTTAGTCCTGCTGGACCACTACCTATAACAGCCACTTTCTTGCCGTTGGACTCAGCCGCTTGTCCCAAATCAATATTGTTTTCTCTGGACCAATCAGCCACAAAACGTTCTAATTTACCAATTGCCACTGGTTCCCCTTTAATTCCTAGTATACATTTTCCTTCGCACTGTATCTCCTGAGGACATACCCTTCCACATACAGCAGGTAGGGCGCTGGACTCTGCAATAATTTTAGCTGCCTTAGCAAAGTTGCCCTCCTTTACCTCTTGAATAAAACCAGGTATATTGATTGTAACAGGACACTGGCCAACACAAAGGGGTTTCTTACAATTTAGACATCTTGAAGCTTCTTTAATCGCCTCTTCTTCTGTATATCCAAGGCAAACCTCATCAAAATTATTAACTCTTTCCTCTGGTGCCTGTTCCATTATAGGAACTCTCTTTAATCTATCCATAATAATCCTTCTTTCTATTGGTCATATTAATTACAGTCACAGCCTTCTCTATGGTGAGTATCGCCTTCTTCTACTTTCAGAATCGCTCTTCCTTCTTCTGTTTTATACATAACCTGTCTTCTCATGGCTTCATCAAAGTCAATTAAATGACCATCAAATTCTGGTCCATCTACACAGGCAAATTTCACTTGNTTACCTACTGTAACTCTACAGGCACCACACATACCTGTCCCATCCACCATAATTGGATTTAAACTTACTGTAGTGGGTATTTGCAATTCCTTTGTTAATAAGCAGACAAATTTCATCATAATCATAGGGCCTATAGCAACCACTTGATCATACTTCTTACCTTTATTTTCAACAAGATCTTTCAGTACATCAGTTACCAACCCCTTGTTACCATAGGAACCGTCATCAGTTGTTATGTATAATTCACTGGCTACTTTTTTCATCTCTTCTTCTAAAATTAAAGTATCCTTACTTCTTGTTCCAATAATTACATCAGCACTTACTCCTCTTTCATGTAGCCATTTAACCTGTGGATACACAGGCGCTGTACCTACGCCTCCAGCTACAAATAAAATCTTTTTATCTTTAAGTTTTTCAATATCTTCATGAACTAATTCAGAGGGTTGTCCTAAAGGCCCTGCAAAATCAGCAAAATAATCACCTACATTATACTGGGCCATCTGCTTAGTACTACTTCCCAAGGTTTGAAAAACAATGGTTACAGTGCCTTTTTCCACATCATAATCACATATAGTTAAAGGAATACGTTCTCCTTTTTCATCCAATTTCACAATAATAAACTGACCTGGTTTTGCTGAACTTGCTACTCTTGGGGCTTCTACATCCATCAGATAAATCTGAGGTGCTAGTAATCTCTTACTTACTATCTTATACATGCTTACATCTCCTCAAATGATTTTTATTTATATAATTATCGATATTTTACTATCCTTATCTTCTAAGATACCTTACATTATTAATTATTAATATTCTAATTCTTTAATTACTAATATTCTAATTCTGTGTTATGCTAAACACTAGGTTGTTTCTTCAATTAGGACACCTGTTAATTTTATAACAATCCCTATGTTTTGAAAAGCAACTTTTAGTTTAAGTACTACAACAAACCGTTGTCGCATCTTGTCGTATTTTGGTTTAGGCTCCTAATTATTAATATCAACAAAAGATCAGTTTTATGATATACTATTAGCGTAATTATTATATCAGAAAATACTCACTTGTCGAGTGTTTATCGATGATTTTATTGAAAGGATTGGCATTAATTATTTTATGGATATTAAACATTTGACATATTTTATACAGACCTACCGTGATGGAAGCTTTTCAAAAGCCGCAAAAAATCTCTATATTACACCCCAGGGTCTAAGCAAGGCAATTAAAACTTTGGAACAAGAATTAAAGGTCCCTCTTTTTTACCGTTCCCAGAGGGGCATCAAACCTACCGAATATGGTACATATCTATACCAGCATTTTGAGCCCTTAGTTGATAAACTTAAATCTGTACTGAATCATCTAAATGACATGGTAAATGAAGGTGAGAAAAGAATTTCAGCTGGTTTTACCTCTGGAATAATAAATGCCCTATCCTCAGATTTTATTTCAAGTTTTCAGGCCTCTTATCCTAATGTAGAACTTTATGTAGTTGAAAATGGTGATTTAATTCTTGAAGAGGCAGTTTATAATGAGGAAGTGGATTTAGCTTTTGTTATTGGCCCCGTTAATAGGGATAAATTTGATATTTACTCCATAAAAAAGGAGGATTTATGTGTCTTAGTCAATGTATCCCATCCCCTTTCACAAAAAACCTCCATTAATTTTACAGATTTGAAAAATCATAATATTTCTATTATAAATGACAATTTCAAATTATATCACAATTTTATTACCAAGTGTAAGCATAGCGGTTTTAAGCCCAAGATAACCTTTCCCGCTGCTGATATATTAACAGTGCATCAATTAAGCAATCTCAATAAATGCATCGGTATCAGTGCTAACTTTGTTGTTGATGCAGTTAACTATCCCAATGTAGTCTCCATCCCCTTTGATGATACTACTTTTTCATGGGAAATTTATCTGATTACAAAAAAGGACCATTATCTGTCTAAGTATGTAGTAGAATTTATAAATCATATTCAAAATTATATGGATAGGCTTAACACTTAACTACTGATAAATCCCTTGACTGTTACAAAAACACAT
>JGI24707J26582_10002415_pt1 | contig 13999 bp, 16 predicted proteins | sample BioPla1DNA1_FD_26582 | JGI IMG/M metagenome (IMG submission 26582) | reverse complement strand
TGGATTGTGGATATAGTCACTTTCATATTAATAGTAGGTTTCTGTAATAGCTTTTATCTTTATTATATATCTAATAATTTAGTTCCTTATGATAGTAATTTAAATTAGGAGGATTGTATGAAATTCAGCGAACGCCTTAAGCAATTAAGGCATGAAAACAACTTGACCCAAAGTGAACTAGCAGATATTCTTGGTCTAAAGGCAACCGCAATATCAAACTATGAATCCCAAAGGAATGAACCTTCCTTGGAGAAATTAATTTCCTTATCAAAATATTTTGATGTATCCTGCGATTATCTACTGGGAATCACTGATTCCTATCTGCCAATAGGCGGAGAGATCTTGGACAAGGATATTGTAGAGATCTTTGAATTATATCAAGATTTATCTCCTGAGCAAATAGATTATGTTAAGAAATTTATTAAGTTTTTAATTTACACACAAAAAAATGAAGATAAATAATAACATCTATCTTAAAAAAGAAGGTCCTTCTAAAGACAGAATAAGAAGCACCTTCTTAATTTGTTTTTTATATGTTATTTTCCGCAGCAATGCTTATATTTTTTACCACTACCGCAGGTACAAGGCTCATTTCTACCAATCTTTTTACCTTTTACTATGGTCCCTGAACTCTTCTGCTGTTTATACAGTTCTTTCCTACGTTCCTCGCTAAGAAGCTTGTCCCACTCAGGTAATTCATATAACCAGTCTGCCTTGGCTGCAACCATATTATAATATAATTTTTCTTTGTCATATTTTAGATTTACCTTGGTATCCTCCTCCATCTCCTCAATAGGATTAGGGGTTACTAGGCTATCGTTAATTCCATCTAAGAAACCAACAAAATACTTTAAATCTGTATCGAACTCTTTAGCTAAGGAGGCCACGGTATCTTCCCATACAGTATCAGGATTAGCTAATATCTTTTGGTAAATCTCCTTTTCAATATTAAAATAATTAGCCCAGAATAAACTTCCTTCTCGACTTCCCATATCATAAGCATAGGCAAAATCACGCCATTCTTGCAATAAACTCATATTTTTTCCCTTTCTTATCTTTTAGAACTTTATTTAATTTAATACCTTTATATATTTTACCAATAAATATATGCTAAATCAATTGTATTTTTTCTAATTAACATTTTATAAAAAAATCCAGTAAAAATGTTTTATCCAGTGTATAAAATTATATTAATTGGGCATGATAGTAATATCCTAAGTGGAACACAATAGTTCCCTTAAGGGATATAAATGCGTATGCTCTTTCATAATTGGATTCCCCCTCCAATTATGATTACAAAAGAAAAGTTAAATACTTATCCTCCCCTTTTTAGCAAAAGCCTGCTGAGATTTCGGCAGGCTTTTTGCTTAATTACTATGATATTAACATCATGGGTAATTTATTTTATAACATCTATTTCACGGTTATGGCTACAGTAAATACTCTTTTTGCTCCATCTGCTAATTCAGCAGTTACATCTATAGTTGCTTTTCCCTTTTTCTTTCCAGTCACTTTTCCTACGGAATTTACTTTAGCTATTTTGTTATTACTTGATGAATAACTTATTTTTACTTCATTACTAAACCCCTGTTCATCACTGCTAAATTCCTTCACAAGTATAAGGCTTTCAGGTATAATAGCTTGGATCGTAGCAGTTTTTCCTGTTTTAATACTTTTCTTTGTTATATCAACACTGATTTCATTAAAATAATCATATATAGTAGCTTCCCGAATTGTGAAGCATTTTATTATAATACCAGAACATGTCCCCTTGCCTATAATAATGACAGCCGCATTACCTGGATACACATTATTGATATAAGAAAGGGTATAATCTATATTCTCTACTAATCCTGGTATAATTACTTCCGGCCTCTTTTCATTTCCATCATAATAATAGTCTGTCTGAGATAACTCAACCTCATATGTACTTAAGTCTGTTAATGGGTGATTAATCTTCTCATCATCTAAGGAAGGAGCTACTACAGGAATAGTTGGGCTTGACACATAGTAATAATAATCGGCATTTTTTATTTGTACCAGTCCCTCATTAATAGGTATTCTTCCATGGGGGACCCCATCTGATGGATCAGCACAGTAGAACATCTCGTTGGTATAATCAGTTAATAATACAGCGTGAGATCTGGAACTTCCAAATTGATCATATAATACGATACCCTCAGGATGCTCTTGTAGCAAAGTAATAGCTTCATTTACTGGATCATCCCCAAATTTAGCCTTNTTCACTGTAATGCCATCGTATGTAAAAGTATACTTAATCCCAACTCCATCGACCCATGCCTGCTTCTTCATTTGCTCTACAGTTATATCTTGCCAATTTGAATTTCCCAACAACATGGATGCCCTGCGGACAAGCATAGTAGAGGCTACCAGAGTACATTGCATATCACCATTAACCTGCTTAAGAAATACATCAGGGTGATTGATTTCATCAAAGCTTGCTGCCTTTGCCTGTATTATGTAATGATTACTAAGGTCCAATAGAAAAATAATTATTAAAAATATTAAGCCAAAAGCCCTTATTTGTTTTCGTAACCTCACTCAATCCCCTCCTAAGTGCATTTGTATTTTTGTCCAATTGTTTATTTTAGCTTAACATAAACTTAAAGATATAACAATCCTAAAATAATCTATATTATGGTATTAACTATATCCCAATGAATTTAACAATACCCCCTTCACAACTTATAACAAAGAATGAACTGTTTTTGCTTTTTTGATAAAATCCCCAAGGATGTTCAACACTAAATTATAATAAAACTAGGCTCTAGCATAGTCCATAAATAACCTTCTCCTACAGCCTAGTATTATTGTTTGCTTTACATTATTTACTTATTAAGGGTATTTCTATTTTAAAAGTATTGGTTATTTATTAGGCATTACTACAGTTGATAAGGATATTCTCTGATGCTCAAGTGGAGGTTTAAGTTTCCCATCTCCCACCAGTTCCTTTAAAGTATATAGCAGAAACCAGCTATCAGAAAAAAACAGATGCTGCAACATATAAGCTTGCATCTTTTCTACCTGCTTAGGCTTATTCTCAATAACTGCCTTACAATATCTTTCTCTCAACTGTTCTAATTCTTCCTTATATTTCATTCTAACTCCATTACATAACATTAGTAGCTGATCCACTATCTCCCGCTCCTTTAGCCATACAATGGCCAATTCAAATTTATCATCTACCTTTCTTATATAACCTTTCTGGACCATGTAGGCATATTCATCAATAGATAAGTCCTTATTTACAGTAAATCGATAAAGGAGTTTCAAATCCCTTCCAATATCTTTACTATAATCTTCAACAGTTACAACACGGTTTGACCATTCTGTATTTATCTGCCATAGTAATATGTTTTCTTCCTCATTTCTTAAACCATTCCACATTGGACCAAAACTTTTTTTCAGACTATCATAGTATTTGGGCTTAGGGCCATTGGCCGCCACAATACTGGCTAGGGCAATGTTTTTACCACCATCTTTACGAATAGTAGCAACTTCATCAAATCTTATCTTATCAGGGTATCCTTCCTCACTCCATGCTAAAAGATAGGGGATAAGTGACCATAGTAGAAAATTTTTATCTCCATCAGGATAATATATTCTATCAGACAGTAGTAATTCACTGCCCATTAACTGCCCAATCTAAAAAACCCACCTTCAACTACCTAGAGGTGGGTCTTTTCTGTACCATATTAATTTCTAATTCATTATCCTATTATTAATCTTGATCATCATTGTCATCGCCATCATCGTCGTCATAGCGGTCATCATCGTCATCATAACGGTCATCATCGTCATCATAACTGTCATCATCGTCATCATAAATATCTTCATATTTGTCTTCTAGATCATCAATTAAGTCAGCTAATTCCTCAGAATAACTCTCTAAAGCATCATCTAAATCAATGTCATTAATAACAGCGTATTTAATTATCTCTTCAATACTTAAGTTAGTTAATTCTTCTGTAGGTAATTTATAATTGCCATTTTACCAAAAGATACTTGATAAGCATTGGCCACCTCCAGTTCATCCTTAGTTATATCAGTAGTCTGATTTAAAAGATCTATAGCCATCTGTCTTTCATTTACATATGAAACAATTTTACTGTTAACTCTATCTAATAGTTCTTTTGATGCCTTAGAGTTTTCAACTGTAATTAAGAGAGTATTATCATTGGTAGAATTGATATATCCATTTAAAATAATCCTATCTACAATATCTTCAATAACATCTTCCAGATCTCTATCATCTAATTTATATCCAGCCATAAGCTGTTTAGCATCATCATTCATTGGATTAACAGATGCAACCTTATTAAACCTATTGGTACCTATCTCAATACTTGGGTTTATATCCAATGCTATTAAATTGAATTTCTACCATGGAAATTCATTCCCAGTATTATCAATAAAGATTGGTTCATCTCCCTGATTATTACTTTGATTAAATAAATAAACTAATTGGCAGGCTGTTTCATAAGGATCTAATGCTGCATTACTTCCTCCCATATCCGTACGCATCCATCCCGGATGAACTGCCAATACTTTAATATTATCTTTCTTTAGATAGTTTGACAGTAGCTTTGTCCCCATATTTAATGCTGCTTTAGACATACAATAATCAAACTCTTTCTCTCTTTTGCAAGTACTGATACTTCCACTTTCCGATGATATATTAATTATTTGGGCAGCCTGACTGTTTTTTAATAATTGTAAAAAAGCTTTTACTACCCTAATCGGTCCCACAGCATTGATATCATATACCTCTAAGCATTGATCAATATCTGCATTTTCCAGCACTTCAAATGAGGTCTCACTATGTATCGCTGCATTATTGATTAGTATATCAATGTGGTCTGTATACTTTTCAACCATTTTAACTGCTTCATTAATAATTGATGTAGCAGTAACATCAAGCTTAACTGGAATTAACTTATCTGGGTACTGCTGCTTAAGTAGATTTAAGCTTTCAGAATTCATATCCCTTACCCCAGCAAATACCAAGGCACCATCTTCTAAATATTTTCTAGCAAAGCAATAGCCCAATCCCCTGGATGCTCCGGTTATTAATACTGATTGCACCATAATCCTATCTCCTTATCTTTAATTCTCTCTTATGCTTTTAATCCTATTATCCTAAACTAAGTTTAACAGAACATCCCTTACTAACTTATATCTCCAACTCACTAAATATAACATTCTTAAGTTTTCTAAATACCGGAGTCATTCCTGCATCTTTTTTCTGTATCATAAAAATAATAGAAAGCTCTTCCTGGGGTGCATTGCAAAAGCATGTACCTAGCCAGCCATCCCATCCATATTCACCTATAGAGCCATGTAGCACAGCCATCCCTGGATGCTTTAGAATACGCATAAGATTTCCATAACTATAGCCATAAAGCCTATCCCACGTTCTCCAGAAGCTCTCCTGCTGCCAAGGTGTAAGCTCCCCACTGATAAAATAGTCTACTGTTCTAGATGATAGCAATTTCTTATTATTATAACTACCTTTATTAAGTAACATAGTGGCAAACTTCTCATAATCATCAATGGTAGAAGCAAGGCCTGCACCTCCGGATTCAAAGGCAGGTTTTATGGTATGTATAATGCCAAGATGGTTTGTTTCCCATTCCATTATACCACTATCTGTTCCTTGAAATACCTTTGAGAAACGATGGATTTTTTCTTCTGGCACAAAGAAATCAGTATCATTCATTCCCAAGGGTTCAAAAATTTCATTACGTAGGAAATCACCAAAACTAATACCAGACACTACCTCTACAATAGCTCCTAGAATATCCGCAGAAGTACCATACATGAAACCATCACCAGGATGAAACTCTAGGCTGCACTGCCCCAATCTATTGGCAATCTCAACAGTTGATAGTGCTTTTTCACTACAAAGTTTCTTATCTATTTCATCAAATACCTGCTGCGTCTCCCTACCAGCTTGGCTTAAATTATGTCCATAGGGCATCCCTGAGGTCATGGATAGTAGGTCNCTTATGGTTATCTGCCGCCTTACAGGTATATATCCCTCGTTTGTATACACCTTCTGATCTTTAAAACCTGGTAAATAATCTGATACTGGATCCGCTAGATCGATTAATCCTCTTTCCATTAGCATCATTATGGCAGTAGCAGTTATAGGTTTTGTCATGGAGTATAATCTAAATATGGTATCCCTTCTTACTGGGATGTTATTACTAACATCTGCATAACCTGCTTCGCAGTAAGCAAGCTCCTCCCCTTTTACTCTGACTAATAGATTGGCTCCTGCAATCTCCTTATTACTTACTGCCTTATCCATAATATTTTTTAGTTTGTTAGACAGTGCTTTATTCATTTGCATCCCCTTCCTTTCAAACCTTACTTGAAATATTTCTTTAACTCTTCATAATCCTTATCTTTACATCCCTCTTTGCTATACCTAGCCTTTTCATAATACTGATGCAAGATGTTATTTTCCCAAGTATCTTTTAATCTAGCTTCCCTTTCAATTTCCTTCGGTGTATTATGACTTTTTGGTGGTTCACTAAGGTTTTCATATATAATTTTCTTATATAATTTCCTTATGGCATAATTAACGGTCCCAACTTGTCCTTTATGCCTTCTACCCCTGCTTTTTGTAATTTTTATCCTAGACTCTTCCTTGGGAGGCTGAATATTCTCTATCTTATCTGTTTCCATCCTATGGTTATAGCCATATCTTTTATTAAGACAATACAGAGCATAAATAGCTAAGGCAATCACACCCAGACCAATTATAAATATCACAATGTCACCTATATAAGATAATATTGCAGGTGGTTCTATCTCTTCTTGAAGTAGCATTTTACTAAGATCAATATCTGGCGCTGAAGGCCTAATAATCTTATCCTGGTTTGATTCCTTTACTACAATTAATTTAAAGGGATTTAGCAATAGGTCTAATAATCTATTCTCTAAAGAAAAGAACAGTTCTTTAAACAAAAATAAGGGAATTAGAATAATTAATAAAATCACAAAAAAAGATAACAAAACAACTTTATATGTTTGCTCAATTCTGTTCAATGGAAAGTTCTTAGTATGTTTATTTTGATCAACAAAATTATATAGATTCTCCACATAGTCCAATAGCAAAGTATGAAGTAAATATATCACAGCATTAAGAAATATAATAGTTTTAAATGTATCATTTTTAATTATAATTCCTACAATATATATCATAACCATAATAAATATGGGCCCCATCTTTAAACTATCAATCCATATCTCAGTTTTGTTAAGTCTACCCATAAAACGCCAATAACAGATTGTACCTGCCGATACAGCTATCGGTACAGATGAAGAAATAATATAACTTAGGCCAATAATCAGTATAGTGGCTATCAGATATTGCCACAATTCCGCAGTGCGATGTGATGCTATGTAACTTAAGCCAATTGGCAAGATCAATATAAAATTATTACAATACATTTTAAATAGAAAAGCATCATTATCAACTGGGTTATATAGATTTAAAAAAAACAAATAAAAGAACATAAGGAGGGAGGAGGTTACCAATACAGCACTAATCCAGTTCAGCACTATATAAAACTTCCTAATCATCTATCCACCTCCCACAGAATAACTTCCAATCCAGTTCCTGACCTTACCATTCTATCCATATCATTATGGACAGGTACAATCCACATAAACTCTGACTGTTTATTTATAATCTCATAGATGCTTTGTAATACCTGATTTTGGTTCTTAGATATAAGGACATAGACTTTATTATTATCCTCATCTTCTAATTGATGTTTCTTGATATAGGGAACAATACTGCTAACTTCATGGCTTAAATCCATTCTGGCCAAATTTCTATTAATGATATTGGCATGATTTACCCCATTACCCTTTTCCACAACAATCTCATTTTCCGACAACAAATCCTTTCCGTTGGATATAAGTTCCACATCTATTCCTGCCCGTATTAATCTTGAAGCCAAGGAAGATGCTATCCTTATGCTCTCCTCTAGCAAGCTATCATACTTTAATATCATCTTGTCCTCAACATCTACAAAAATGCATACAGACACCATGGCTGTATATCCATATACATTGACCATATAATCATTAGACCTAGCAGATGCCTTCCAATTAATCCTGTTCATGGGATCACTTAACTGATATTCCCGTATTCCTTGAAATTGAAATGGATCTTCATATATATATCGTTTGGTCAAGATATTTCCCATGATTTTATTAAAGGGTATATCTATTCGTTCAGTAGGAATTCTCTTAGGGTAGACATATAGATAACTGTTTTGCTTATCCTTTCTAAAGAATTTCCGATCCATCAGCAAGCTCATAGACCTTATATCAGCATTGTTAATCTCATAGTATCCCCTTTTCTTACAATAAAAATCTAAAGTCCTAGTTATTCTTTGCCAGGAATAAAGAACGTAGAAATCCCTCTTATAACTTTGGTCGGTTACCACCGTATTTTCAGAGTTAAGATAAATCATGTTTCTATTCAGCTCAAATGCTACCTCTAAGACCGGAATTGGCAGTTTCTTTGCATTGGTTATAACTTCCCTTAAAGAAGCAATTTCTCCTTCGTATACTGCATTTTGTTCAAATTTCATCTCTATGGATAGTCCCTTGTCCCAACACTTATAATATACGGCATTTTGTACTAGATAGAACAAACCAACACATATTAATAAGATAATTATCATGTTCTTGTCCACTCTTCCGTAGGGACTTTAATAGAATTAAGTAGCTCATAAATTATCTTTTCGCTGGATGAACTACTGACACTCCCCTGCTCTATTACAATACGATGGGATAGTACTGGAACCGCCACCTCCTTAACATCCTCTGGAACAACATAATCCCTGCCCTGAACCAAAGCATAGGCTTGACATGTTCGAAGCAGTGCCAAACTTCCTCTGGAACTAACACCAGTTAGTAGGGATTTATGATTTCTAGTAGCTACTGTTAATTCTGCCATGTAATGCAGCAATTCAGGATGCACATATACCTCTGAGCAGGCTTTTTGAAGTGACTTAATAGCCTCTTTATTGCAAACAGGTTCCAATTCCTCTAAAGGGCTATTTTTCATGAAACGTTCCATTATCTGGATTTCCTCTTCAAGATTAGATAAACCGATTCTTAATACCATTAAAAAACGATCCAACTGAGCTTCTGGTAATGGAAATGTCCCTATGGTTTCAATAGGATTCTGAGTAGCTATAACAAAAAACGGTTTCTCTAAAATATGGGTGACTCCATCTACTGTAATCTGCTTTTCTTCCATACATTCCAGAAGACTTGATTGAGTCCTTGGAGTAGCTCGGTTAATCTCATCAGCCAGCAGAATATTACAAAAGGCTGGGCCTGGTTTAAAGACAAATTCCCCTTGCTTCTGATTATAATAATTTAACCCTGTTACATCAGTGGGTAGAAGATCTGGAGTAAATTGTATACGCCCAAACTCGGCATCAATGGATTTTGCTAAGGATTTAGCAAGCATCGTTTTACCTGTTCCTGGTACATCATCCAATAGCACATGGCCCCCGGCAATTAATGCAGATAGCACCAAATCGATAGTTGTATCCCGGCCTATAATAATCCTCTTCATATTAGTACGAATACTCCCTATTACATTCATAAGTAGCCTCCCCATAATTTAAAAAGATTTTAACCCATTAATCATATAGTAAAATAAATTGCCTTTATCAGAACATTTATATATAATAGTTTTATAAAGCGATACCATATGAAAGGACAGGTTATCTAAAATGAATAAAATAAAACGTATAAGCTCCTTAATAGGTGTTATATTAATTGCTAGTATGTATGTTATCTCCTTAATCTCAGCAATATTTGCCACAGAACAAGCTCCTGGTTTGTTTTTAGCCAGTATATTTAGCACCATAACCATACCTATTATGATACATGGTTTTTTAGTCATTTATAAACGGGTACACAAAGATAAGGAAATGTCAAAGCAGGATACCAATGAAGAAGAAGGGAATTAGTCTATATTCCCACTTCCTCCTAGCGGCATTCTCCTTTTATTTATTTTCCTTTTACTTATTTTCCTTTTATTTTTTTAAAATATTCCTGAATATTAATCTCATATCCATTATTAGAAGGTCTATAGAATACCCTATCCTTTAATTCATCTGGTAGATATTGTTGATCCACATAATGGTTCTCATAGTCATGGGCATATTTGTAGCCTATACCATGGCCTAATTTTTTTGCTCCTTTATAGTGAGCATCCATAAGATGGACAGGAATTGAGGCTGTCTTTTCCTTAGCCACTACAGATAAGGCCTCGTCTATAGCACATATGGCAGAGTTACTTTTTGGGGCACAGGCCACATATAGAGCTGCTTGAGCCAGGACTATTCTTGCCTCTGGCATCCCCAGTCTTTCTACAGCCTGGGATGCAGCCGTAGCTACCACCAGGGCATGGGGATCAGCATTGGATACATCCTCTGATGCACATATCATGATTCTTCTTGCGATAAAAGCAGGATCCTCTCCAGCATAGATCATCCTTGCTAGATAATAGATTGCAGCATCTGGATCAGATCCCCTCATACTCTTTATAAAGGCAGAGATTGTATCATAATGGTTATCACCGTTTTTATCATATCTAAGTGCTCTTTTCTGAATACATTCCGAGGCAACATCCAGAGTAATATGGATAAGTCCATCATCAGAGCGCTCTGTTGTCATCACTCCTAACTCTAGAGCATTTAAAGCCGCCCGGGCATCACCATTAGCTATATCAGCTAGAAAATCCATTGCATCATTGTCCATAACTGCCCTATATACTCCAAGCCCCTTCTCCTGATCAGTAAGGGCTCTATGCAATATTTTTTTAACGTCATCCTTTGTCAATGGCTTTAATTCAAAAATTATTGATCGGGATATCAAGGCTGAATTTACCTCAAAATAAGGATTCTCTGTCGTAGCACCTATTAATATGATGGTTCCATCCTCCACAAAGGGCAGAAGATAGTCCTGTTGACCTTTATTAAAACGATGTATCTCATCAATAAATAAGATAGTCCTTTTACCATACATACCCTGAGTATTCTTAGCCTCCATAATTACAGCTTCCATATCTTTTTTACCAGCTGATGTAGCATTGATTTGGGTAAAGACAGCACTGGTTGTATTGGCAATAACCTTTGCTAAGGTTGTTTTCCCTGTTCCCGGAGGCCCATAGAATATGATAGAACTAAGTTTATCTGCTTTAATAGCTCTATACAGCAATTTATCTTTACCTATAATATGATCCTGACCCACCACTTCATCTAAGGTAGTAGGTCGAAGCCTAGATGCCAGAGGAGCTTCCTTCTTCATATTCTTATCCCTCATGTATTCAAATAAATCTATGATAAACACCACCTTACTATTGTAAAAAACATTATTAATGTCCATAATATATAAAAAATAATAATAAAGGAGAATACTAATGACAATACCAAAAGATCCAATAATTCTATTAAGTTATATTAATACAAAATTAAGAAATGAATTTACTTCTTTGGAGGACTTATGTAAAAGTTTATCTATCGATCCTGAAGAAGTAAATACTACCATGTCAAAAATAAATTATTCTTACGATGCCAAAAGCAATCAATTTATTTTGATGTAGAAACATTTTTATCCTTTGGGTGAATAGCTGCAAAAAACCTTGTAAACAGATAAAAGAGTAGGGCTCCAGCTATTCCACCTAAGGAATCAATAAGTACATCTTTAATCTCTCCACTTCGTCCAGGTATAAAAAGCTGATGCACTTCATCGGTCACTGCATAGATAGATGTAATAATAATGGATAACAATATCAATCTTAGATCTTTAAAATTCCAAGTCCATAAAAAGAAGGCTACAGAAATAGCCAATATAGCATACTCGGTAAAATGAGCTAATTTTCTAACAACATGGTTGATTATATTTAATTTCTCTACCCTCTCCTCCCCATCATAGGATGTATTAGTTATGTTTTCATGTATACTTAATATTCCATTAGCTATAGGTAGACTTTTTTCATTAGACCCCTCAGCTTGCTGATGGGAAAAACAAAAAATAATAATCATTAGAATAACCATTGGTATCCAGGATATATAAGTTAGTTTCATAAAAATAATCATGCCTTTCGAGTATTGGAAGTACCATAACATTACTTCGTATTATAACCATTTTTTAGTTTGATTTCAATCTTTAGATAAAATAAAGTTTCAGCTACTAAACTTATCTGTTTATGTTATAATGGACTGGATAAGATATAAAGCAAAAATTATAGAATTACTAAGAAGCATTGTTACCTTGTATGAATTATAACAGTGTACTAGAATACCCATTAGGAAGGAGCATCACTTTTGGAACCAGTAAATAAAGCATATAAAACCGTCTACGAAGGTGGTGTTGGAGAAGTAGAATTTAAAAAATCCAGATTCATAGCTACGGTTGCCCCTGTTGAGACAGAAGAAGCAGCTATAGAATTTATAGATGGTCTTAAAAAGAAATATTGGGACGCCACCCACAACTGCTCAGCCTATGTTATAGGATTAAATCCCCCTATTATGCGCTGTTCTGATGATGGTGAACCTAGCAAAACTGCTGGTTGGCCTATGCTTGATGTGCTTATAGGCCAGGAATTAACCAATGTCGTCGTAGTAGTTACCAGATATTTTGGTGGCACCCTTCTTGGTACAGGAGGATTAGTTAAAGCATACCAAACAGCAACCATAGAGGGCTTGAACAACTCTACCATTATAAAGAAGGAACCTGGTGTCCATCTTCTCATAACTACTGACTATAATTCTATTGGTAAAATCCAATACCATATAAAGCAGAGCAATATTGCAACTCTTTCCACAGATTATACTGATATAGTACAAATTAATGTTATGGTACCTATTGAACAAAGCCAAAGATTTATTAAAGATATTAGTGAAATAACTGGTGGATCAGCTCAAGTTGAAGAATTAAAACAGGTATACTTTGCTACCATTAAGGGCGAAGTACACCTGTTCTAAGATAAATAATATATGAGGATTATAAGTTGAAAATACCTATTTATAAGACTTTATGTCTTAAATGGGTTTATGAACTTATAATTCTCATTTGTTAAAATGATAACTGTTTAAACTGATTGGGTTACAAGCTCGTCCACTATTTCTACCATGGATATGGGAGTCACTTCATATTGGAATAATTTCTTCAGAATAGATATTACTGTCTCTTTAGATTCGGATATTCCTATAACCTCGTCCAACTCAACTTTTTGATTAAAATGTTTGGCTACTTGAATTCCATAGATAGATGTTGGTTGTCCTTCCGAGCTTAAGGATTTTTCTGTTAAGCTATATTCTAGTCTCATTGTATCTTTACCCATCTGAATCTCATTGCTAAATAACAAATGTAGTTTTTTCATAATTTTTATCCCCCCATTTATAATAATAACAGTAAAAGGCTTGTAAAAATATTATAACAAATGATAAGTAGTTTAATAAAGAAAAGAATAACGCATCATTTTATGCAAATCGATATTATTCGACATTTGTATACATAGTATTGAGTTGATAATGTCAAAATTGGTTTACCATTATATTTTTTTGTATAAATCTAATATTCAATTATTAATATATACTTACAATTATAGGCTTGCAATACCATATTTTGGTGAGTATATAATTAATAACTTATTTTTGTCTTTATTTCATAAGTTGTATTTGTTATAATAAGTAAGCAGGTTATCAGTTTGCAATATTGGAGGTAACAATGGATTATAGTAAAAATGGAATTAAAAATAAACAACGAAATTTAAAATCCACTTCAAGAAAGATGGTTTCCAAAACCCGCATTTCTTTATTTAGAATATGCGTATTTTCTATAGTCTTTCTTGCAATCGTAGGTTGCTTTGCCGCCTATGGTTTTGTTAAAGGTCTCATTGACAGTGCCCCAGATGTTTCTCAGATAG
>JGI24707J26582_10002414_pt1 | contig 14001 bp, 15 predicted proteins | sample BioPla1DNA1_FD_26582 | JGI IMG/M metagenome (IMG submission 26582) | reverse complement strand
ACATTGCTCCAATCTGAGGCAGGAATGCCGGTACTATGCCAATCAACCCTGAAAAAGGGGGCTGTTGCAACTCATTGGAAAACCCGATAGGGATTGAAACCCGATGTGCTTGAGGAAGTCGTCGGAGTGGTCGAGTTGCAACTCATTGGAAAACCCGATAGGGATTGAAACTGAGGGACAAAGTCGACGGCGGCACCTTTGGCAAAAGTTGCAACTCATTGGAAAACCCGATAGGGATTGAAACCGGAGACAGTGACGCCGGGTACCGGGGTGCCGAGCAGGGTTGCAACTCATTGGAAAACCCGATAGGGATTGAAACATAGAGTATAATCACAACGAGATCCTGAGAGATCCGGTTGCAACTCATTGGAAAACCCGATAGGGATTGAAACCGCGGAGCTACGAGATCAGTACCGAGTCGATGAGTAAGTTGCAACTCATTGGAAAACCCGATAGGGATTGAAACACAGTGTAAGGTGGTGTCGTTGCTGGTGGTGGGGTTGAGTTGCAACTCATTGGAAAACCCGATAGGGATTGAAACATATAGCCCTCACCGAATCGCGGGTGACGGAAATGTTGCAACTCATTGGAAAACCCGATAGGGATTGAAACTTTGACACGTCGGGACAGTTCGGCATCCAGGTGGATCCAGTTGCAACTCATTGGAAAACCCGATAGGGATTGAAACGCGACGGCCAGGAGAGCACCCAGAACCCCGCGACATTGTTGCAACTCATTGGAAAACCCGATAGGGATTGAAACATAGTGCAATTTTTATTCTCATTTTTCCTCATTCCGTTGCAACTCATTGGAAAACCCGATAGGGATTGAAACTAGGTATTTGGGAGCAGAACGCTGCTCTCCTGGTGCTTGGTTGCAACTCATTGGAAAACCCGATAGGGATTGAAACCGGAGAGGTCGGCGGCGGGGTTGCAAGAGAGAGTCTGTTGCAACTCATTGGAAAACCCGATAGGGATTGAAACCGATGGCGACCGCCACCCACAGCAGCCGCCAGGGAGTTGCAACTCATTGGAAAACCCGATAGGGATTGAAACATATCCATCCATCCATCCATCACGAGGAAAGGGACTGCGTTGCAACTCATTGGAAAACCCGATAGGGATTGAAACTTCTGGCTGATCATCTACACCGTGCTGAAGGCATTCCGTTGCAACTCATTGGAAAACCCGATAGGGATTGAAACCCCCTTGGCCCCCTCCCCGAAAGCCTCTACGTCGTTGCAACTCATTGGAAAACCCGATAGGGATTGAAACTGAGTACGTGGATCCCTGGTAGACCTTCCACGGCACCGTTGCAACTCATTGGAAAACCCGATAGGGATTGAAACTCCGTGCGGGTCGGGGCTGCTATCGACCTGGGAGTATGTTGCAACTCATTGGAAAACCCGATAGGGATTGAAACCAGGCTGTCTCCGGCGCCACCGGAGACCAGTTCGACGTTGCAACTCATTGGAAAACCCGATAGGGATTGAAACATGTTTCGTCGTTGGCAATTGTTTTATACATTCCATCAGTTGCAACTCATTGGAAAACCCGATAGGGATTGAAACTCTACAAATGCCCCGCGTGTGGCACGATCAGTTACAGTTGCAACTCATTGGAAAACCCGATAGGGATTGAAACATGGGACGCTGCGATCACATGAACTTGCCGAACAGTGTTGCAACTCATTGGAAAACCCGATAGGGATTGAAACAAGAACTGATGCATTGACATATTCACACTATCTTCCGTTGCAACTCATTGGAAAACCCGATAGGGATTGAAACTCAAACGAGAATGAGAGTGAGAGTCCTTACCCGCGTATGTTGCAACTCATTGGAAAACCCGATAGGGATTGAAACCTGGGGGCGACGACCAGGGCCTGCAGCTCCGCCCACGAGGTTGCAACTCATTGGAAAACCCGATAGGGATTGAAACCGGCGTTCCGAGTTTCATCCGCCAGCCGTCGGAGGTCAGTTGCAACTCATTGGAAAACCCGATAGGGATTGAAACGGTCGTGGTGACGGTTTTGCGGTCCGCCATCTCACTGTTGCAACTCATTGGAAAACCCGATAGGGATTGAAACCATCCAGGGCAGCACCTACTCCCTCAATCGTAACAGGTTGCAACTCATTGGAAAACCCGATAGGGATTGAAACGTAGCGAATCCGGCACCGCCGATCACTCCCTGCTTTCGTTGCAACTCATTGGAAAACCCGATAGGGATTGAAACCAATCCCGGCGTCAGTCTGCAGAGCGGCGGCGTGCGTTGCAACTCATTGGAAAACCCGATAGGGATTGAAACATAGACGGGTTCCAGCGACACCCAGGTCTTGAGGCCGTTGCAACTCATTGGAAAACCCGATAGGGATTGAAACGATCCACTGGGTAGGGGCGAGGAGGAGGCCAAACGGTTGCAACTCATTGGAAAACCCGATAGGGATTGAAACCCAGACCCGGGCTGTCGTCCCGGATGCCTTTGCGACTGTTGCAACTCATTGGAAAACCCGATAGGGATTGAAACCCTGGAGATCGACGATCACTTCTTGCCAGAGCCGGCCGGGTTGCAACTCATTGGAAAACCCGATAGGGATTGAAACCCGGGCGCGCTCTAACGTCTGGCGCTGGCACCCCCGTTGCAACTCATTGGAAAACCCGATAGGGATTGAAACTGAGGGCTGCGGAGGGGTTGCCGGCGACAGTCTGGTTGCAACTCATTGGAAAACCCGATAGGGATTGAAACTGGGCCCAATATCGTGCCATCCCGACACCGGATCGTCAGTTGCAACTCATTGGAAAACCCGATAGGGATTGAAACACCGCCGAGGGCTACTATTACACCCAGCAATACCAGTTGCAACTCATTGGAAAACCCGATAGGGATTGAAACGCAGGCCGTTTCAACGTCCAATATCGGACCATGTTCAAAGTTGCAACTCATTGGAAAACCCGATAGGGATTGAAACACGGCATAGTCTCGGTGGACGGTGCCGAAGTCGGGGTTGCAACTCATTGGAAAACCCGATAGGGATTGAAACAGCGTCGTGGACGTCGAACTCCACGGCAGTCGTGGGTTGCAACTCATTGGAAAACCCGATAGGGATTGAAACTGCCAGTGGATGAGCTGGGACGGATGAAGTTTCGGGGTTGCAACTCATTGGAAAACCCGATAGGGATTGAAACCGGGATCCCGGTGCCGGAGGAAATCCGGGAGAAGAGTTGCAACTCATTGGAAAACCCGATAGGGATTGAAACACGTTGAGCCCTCGGGGGAGGAGGATCTTCAGCGCGCCCGTTGCAACTCATTGGAAAACCCGATAGGGATTGAAACATTGAACGGACGGCAGAACTGAGCGCTCTGGTGCAGTTGCAACTCATTGGAAAACCCGATAGGGATTGAAACCGGGCCGGTTCTGTCCGGCTCCTCTGCCGCTGGGATGTGTTGCAACTCATTGGAAAACCCGATAGGGATTGAAACCCGTCTCCGCCGGTGACTTCATAGGTTGTCACGTCGGTTGCAACTCATTGGAAAACCCGATAGGGATTGAAACGCCTGTCGGCGGTAGGATCAGGACGGCGCCGCCCCCGTTGCAACTCATTGGAAAACCCGATAGGGATTGAAACCGAGGTCTGTGGCGGGGGGCTCGACCTCGAGTATCTCGGTTGCAACTCATTGGAAAACCCGATAGGGATTGAAACACCGCGGCCGCCTGCTCTACCGTGGCCGCCGTATCCCGTTGCAACTCATTGGAAAACCCGATAGGGATTGAAACAGATCACCAAAACAGACCCTGACCTCGCCGCGAAACTGTTGCAACTCATTGGAAAACCCGATAGGGATTGAAACCTCCAGGCAGACATACCGGAGACTCGCAGCGTTTGACCCGTTGCAACTCATTGGAAAACCCGATAGGGATTGAAACACAAACAACTTTGCGCCGGCGAGGGAGAGCCGGGTGCGTTGCAACTCATTGGAAAACCCGATAGGGATTGAAACGGGGGCTGCCCCGTTCCAGGATTGTGGTGCGGATCGGTTGCAACTCATTGGAAAACCCGATAGGGATTGAAACGACACTGTGCGAGGAGGCTGACCCCGACGAGGCCGAGTTGCAACTCATTGGAAAACCCGATAGGGATTGAAACCACTATGTGCAGAGGCATCAGCCGCCTGTGGTGCAGTTGCAACTCATTGGAAAACCCGATAGGGATTGAAACCCGTTGCAAAACGCTCTTCCGTCCTGGCAGCGGCGCGTTGCAACTCATTGGAAAACCCGATAGGGATTGAAACTCTCTGCATAATCGCGTGGGAGATATGGGAGATTGAGTTGCAACTCATTGGAAAACCCGATAGGGATTGAAACGCAGCCGGCACGGCGATGATCCAAGGCCGATTCTGTGAGTTGCAACTCATTGGAAAACCCGATAGGGATTGAAACATCTGCGACGCCATCGAGGATGGCCAGATCACCGAAGAGTTGCAACTCATTGGAAAACCCGATAGGGATTGAAACTCGGAGCGTGATGTCGCACACCGGCGGAGCATCAACGTTGCAACTCATTGGAAAACCCGATAGGGATTGAAACGAGGTTGGCAGCATCGAGCGCTCCGACCAGCCGCACGTTGCAACTCATTGGAAAACCCGATAGGGATTGAAACTAAGGCGGATGGCGGGTCTCAAAGACCTCTCCATCAGTTGCAACTCATTGGAAAACCCGATAGGGATTGAAACTAAGATCTTTGCCGATAGACGAGAGCGATCCGCCGAGTTGCAACTCATTGGAAAACCCGATAGGGATTGAAACGACGAACGAGCGCGATCACATCGAGGCGGTGACGGTCAAGTTGCAACTCATTGGAAAACCCGATAGGGATTGAAACGAGGATTTTAATGCGTGCGTAAGATGTAATTGTCGGTTGCAACTCATTGGAAAACCCGATAGGGATTGAAACATCTTGGCTTCGACACGATAACGAACAATGGAAAGTTGCAACTCATTGGAAAACCCGATAGGGATTGAAACTCGAAGCCAAGATGTGCGGAAATAATTCCGGCGGAAGTTGCAACTCATTGGAAAACCCGATAGGGATTGAAACAACATCGTGAACAATTCCCCCCACCTTCAAAGTATATGTTGCAACTCATTGGAAAACCCGATAGGGATTGAAACTACGATACACAGGTTGCGGTAAATGCGCTCATTGAGTTGCAACTCATTGGAAAACCCGATAGGGATTGAAACTGCCTCATAGGGTTTAATACGGCTTATGATTTGCGTTGCAACTCATTGGAAAACCCGATAGGGATTGAAACCAAAAATCGCAGCGTAGAGGGGAAAAGGAGCCTATGTTGCAACTCATTGGAAAACCCGATAGGGATTGAAACTACGATACACAGGTTGCGGTAAATGCGCTCATTGAGTTGCAACTCATTGGAAAACCCGATAGGGATTGAAACTGGACTAGAATATTTAAGGAGTTTGATTGAAATGTTAAGTTGCAACTCATTGGAAAACCCGATAGGGATTGAAACAACATCGTGAACAATTCCCCCCACCTTCAAAGTATGTTGCAACTCATTGGAAAACCCGATAGGGATTGAAACATCGCGCTCGTTCGTCCACTGCGATGTGTGGTAAAGTTGCAACTCATTGGAAAACCCGATAGGGATTGAAACTCCATCCCTGCCGATGTCGCGGGCGATGATCGCTTTCGTTGCAACTCATTGGAAAACCCGATAGGGATTGAAACTCTGGATCGCGCCGGAGTCGCTGATGCTGATCGGGGCCGTTGCAACTCATTGGAAAACCCGATAGGGATTGAAACGATGAATACCAGGACGTTTCCCCGCTCCAGGATGCCCGGTTGCAACTCATTGGAAAACCCGATAGGGATTGAAACATGGCTCGCCCACGCGGTCAGCCCGCCAACCGCAACGTTGCAACTCATTGGAAAACCCGATAGGGATTGAAACATTATCCCCATATACTTGTATGAGGGCGCGTTTCAGGTTGCAACTCATTGGAAAACCCGATAGGGATTGAAACTACAGCATACATACCGTCCTCATCATTATGCTGTACGTTGCAACTCATTGGAAAACCCGATAGGGATTGAAACCCATCCCTACAGGCTCGCATAACATCTTCTATCGTGGGTTGCAACTCATTGGAAAACCCGATAGGGATTGAAACCGGCTGCGTCACGTGCCTGTTGTGCGGCCATCGCGGCGGTTGCAACTCATTGGAAAACCCGATAGGGATTGAAACTTCATACGCTGGCTACCGCTTGCACCGTCAATTGTAGCGTTGCAACTCATTGGAAAACCCGATAGGGATTGAAACCGAGAGGGTTTCACCGGGGAGCCTCCTGAGCGTGACGTTGCAACTCATTGGAAAACCCGATAGGGATTGAAACCAAAACGCCGCCCACTGCTCGGGAGTCATCGGGACCCCGTTGCAACTCATTGGAAAACCCGATAGGGATTGAAACGAGAAGAGCAAGAGCGCGGTGTTCACGTACTACCTCGTTGCAACTCATTGGAAAACCCGATAGGGATTGAAACCTGATCATCGACCCTGTCGCGCAAACGGCCGATACGTTGCAACTCATTGGAAAACCCGATAGGGATTGAAACTAAAATGTCGAGCAACACCACTGATACAGTGGCTAGGTTGCAACTCATTGGAAAACCCGATAGGGATTGAAACATAATCAGGGGGGCGCCGGGAGAGACGGACCACACACCGTTGCAACTCATTGGAAAACCCGATAGGGATTGAAACCCGGAGAGGGCATCCCCTCAGGGCGTGAAGAGGGCGTTGCAACTCATTGGAAAACCCGATAGGGATTGAAACATCATGATACAGGAGCACTTGCGGCCACGAGAGCCGTTGCAACTCATTGGAAAACCCGATAGGGATTGAAACATGATCTCCCCCTTCTTGCCCTCCGCCTCGCCGGTTTGTTGCAACTCATTGGAAAACCCGATAGGGATTGAAACAAATCAGGGATAAGCGCCTCTACATACCTGATATGTTGCAACTCATTGGAAAACCCGATAGGGATTGAAACGCTGGAGAAGAGAGAACGATCATTGTAGAGGAGGCTGTTGCAACTCATTGGAAAACCCGATAGGGATTGAAACATAATGACAATGCCGCTCACTCATCACCACCACCACCACCGTTGCAACTCATTGGAAAACCCGATAGGGATTGAAACTATAACCGCACCACGCCGTACGCCAGGAGGAGCAGCGTTGCAACTCATTGGAAAACCCGATAGGGATTGAAACCCGACGATAGCCGGGATACCAAGACCCCGCCGCTTAGCGTTGCAACTCATTGGAAAACCCGATAGGGATTGAAACAAGTTACCGAAGGTGGAACTGCCTGATGTCGGGGGTGGTTGCAACTCATTGGAAAACCCGATAGGGATTGAAACACGTCGGCGGTGGTGATCGTACGCGATTCCTGGACTGTTGCAACTCATTGGAAAACCCGATAGGGATTGAAACAAATACTCCTGCAACTCCGCGGCCACGCTGCCCTGTTGCAACTCATTGGAAAACCCGATAGGGATTGAAACACCTCCCACTCTTCGAGATCCTCACTCGCCTCCGGTTGCAACTCATTGGAAAACCCGATAGGGATTGAAACCTGGGGGACGGCCGATCCGCTGGTTCCTGGGCAGCGCGTTGCAACTCATTGGAAAACCCGATAGGGATTGAAACAGATTGAGAGGGAAGCCGCCCCGTTCCCGCGGTCGGACAGTTGCAACTCATTGGAAAACCCGATAGGGATTGAAACTGTGGCGGCGCCCACTATCTGATCGGGCTGGAAGTAGGTTGCAACTCATTGGAAAACCCGATAGGGATTGAAACCATGTCAAAGCCCGTCAAGGTCTTGAGCACCGTCGAGTTGCAACTCATTGGAAAACCCGATAGGGATTGAAACTATCGCTACGTCGCCGAGGAGATCCGCCTGATGCCGGGTTGCAACTCATTGGAAAACCCGATAGGGATTGAAACCCCTGTAGGGAGGCGTCGGCCAGGATGTAGATGTGCGTTGCAACTCATTGGAAAACCCGATAGGGATTGAAACGCTGGCAAGGGCGCGTGCCCCGAAGAGGCCGTGCTGAATGGTTGCAACTCATTGGAAAACCCGATAGGGATTGAAACACCGTCAAGGATGAACGCACGGACCGGCGGCGAAAGGTTGCAACTCATTGGAAAACCCGATAGGGATTGAAACAGCATCGCGCCCCTGTCGGTGTCGATATCGATAAAGTTGCAACTCATTGGAAAACCCGATAGGGATTGAAACCGGGATTCGTTGTCGCGGCATCAAAAGCCCCGGCACCGTTGCAACTCATTGGAAAACCCGATAGGGATTGAAACCTCGACGTGGTCCGGCTCCAGGACAGCCCCGGCGCCGTTGCAACTCATTGGAAAACCCGATAGGGATTGAAACTTCGGCGGAGCGGTCATGCCCGGCGACCGCGTCAAAGTTGCAACTCATTGGAAAACCCGATAGGGATTGAAACTTTGTTCTCGTCGAACGCTGGCCGGACGTGTGGTCGTTGCAACTCATTGGAAAACCCGATAGGGATTGAAACGTAAAGAATGGATCTGTCCGACTCCTCTGCCACTGTTGCAACTCATTGGAAAACCCGATAGGGATTGAAACTGCAACTTCTACTGCTGCCCGGCCATCCGCGGGGTCGTTGCAACTCATTGGAAAACCCGATAGGGATTGAAACTATTTCAATCCACGCCGAGGCGGGCCCGGCGACACGGTTGCAACTCATTGGAAAACCCGATAGGGATTGAAACGATAGCAGCGAACAAGGATGTGATCCCGATCCGCGATGTTGCAACTCATTGGAAAACCCGATAGGGATTGAAACGCGGGTATGGAGGACCAGTTCATCAACAGAGACCGCGTTGCAACTCATTGGAAAACCCGATAGGGATTGAAACAGGAGCGCAAGAGCGCCCCCACGCCTCCGTCGAGGAGTTGCAACTCATTGGAAAACCCGATAGGGATTGAAACTTCCCGCCGCCGGCCGCCCCACCGTAGATGGTGATGGTTGCAACTCATTGGAAAACCCGATAGGGATTGAAACCGAGGCCTACGGTCTGATTTACGGCGGTCAGTTCCGTTGCAACTCATTGGAAAACCCGATAGGGATTGAAACCATTACAATGCATGACAAACAGCCCAACAAACTAAGTTGCAACTCATTGGAAAACCCGATAGGGATTGAAACCAGGTGATCGGGTGGGTCATACGTTTGTGCCAGACGGGTTGCAACTCATTGGAAAACCCGATAGGGATTGAAACCTCGTCGGGCAGGATTAGCCCTCCCGGCCCTCGGTTGCAACTCATTGGAAAACCCGATAGGGATTGAAACACCCCGGCATGGTCGGGGTCGGGGAACGTCCCCGGGGTTGCAACTCATTGGAAAACCCGATAGGGATTGAAACGCGGTCGGGGATGTCGTCCGGGGTTGGGGCCGCCCCGTTGCAACTCATTGGAAAACCCGATAGGGATTGAAACACCGATCCGACGTCCTACGACTACATAGACCTGACCGGCGTTGCAACTCATTGGAAAACCCGATAGGGATTGAAACATGGTAAGGAGGACGCCGGATCCGTTTCCGTTGTCGGGTTGCAACTCATTGGAAAACCCGATAGGGATTGAAACAAATCCTGAGCGGCGTATTCGGCCTCTGCCGGGCCGTTGCAACTCATTGGAAAACCCGATAGGGATTGAAACTAAGCATGGGTCTTTTCGACGGGATCGGAAAGGCGGTTGCAACTCATTGGAAAACCCGATAGGGATTGAAACCCCGCAGTGTCGGATGGCCTATGCGGCCATCTTCATCGTTGCAACTCATTGGAAAACCCGATAGGGATTGAAACGCCATCGGTGACGGCGACATGCGTGATCAGGTACGGGTTGCAACTCATTGGAAAACCCGATAGGGATTGAAACTGCCCTCCTCGGCCCGGTCATGCCGCTCTTGCTGCGTTGCAACTCATTGGAAAACCCGATAGGGATTGAAACACCGCAGACCGGATTCTCTCCTGCCTCTCCAGTGCCGTTGCAACTCATTGGAAAACCCGATAGGGATTGAAACCGCAGCGCCCCGCCGACGTCGGCCTCTCGCTCTCGTTGCAACTCATTGGAAAACCCGATAGGGATTGAAACAACTCAATCACCGTAGAGATCCACGACATCATGGGGGTTGCAACTCATTGGAAAACCCGATAGGGATTGAAACATCCCGGCGCCCTGCCGGTCGGCCTCGACCAGGTGGTTGCAACTCATTGGAAAACCCGATAGGGATTGAAACCCAGATCGCCACTCCCGCGTGATCCCCAAGTTGGGTTGCAACTCATTGGAAAACCCGATAGGGATTGAAACAAATCGTCCGTGGCGGCGAGTTCTGCCGCCAGTTGTTGCAACTCATTGGAAAACCCGATAGGGATTGAAACGGCTCGTCGCGCCGTCCGAGATCACCCCGGTCGCCTTGTTGCAACTCATTGGAAAACCCGATAGGGATTGAAACCGATCGGGAGATCTACCAGCAAGACCTGGTGATCCGTTGCAACTCATTGGAAAACCCGATAGGGATTGAAACCGAGTCCGGGGCCTGCCGGCTCGCGGACGACGCGGTCGTTGCAACTCATTGGAAAACCCGATAGGGATTGAAACTGAGTCATTGTTTGCTTACCTCACCCCTGCCTGCGTTGCAACTCATTGGAAAACCCGATAGGGATTGAAACCCGAGCTGGCTTCACGACCTCGCGGCCCGCAAACTGTTGCAACTCATTGGAAAACCCGATAGGGATTGAAACAGGAGTTCGGTGTGGAGATGGGAGCGGCGTGCTGTGTTGCAACTCATTGGAAAACCCGATAGGGATTGAAACCCCCTGGCCGGGGATCTCCCGGCGATGCTGGTTAAAGTTGCAACTCATTGGAAAACCCGATAGGGATTGAAACCCATAAATGCGGATATGCCTGGTTGTATCAAGGGAAGTTGCAACTCATTGGAAAACCCGATAGGGATTGAAACGTGGACGGTTACGGCCACACTGGACATGACTGGTTTCGTTGCAACTCATTGGAAAACCCGATAGGGATTGAAACCTTGATCCGCCCCTCGATGTGGAGGCATCCCTCGTGTTGCAACTCATTGGAAAACCCGATAGGGATTGAAACTCCTCACCCGAGGGTGTACTCCACCACGATCTTGAGTTGCAACTCATTGGAAAACCCGATAGGGATTGAAACAGCAGCGCGCGCGGATGATCCTCACCGCACCGGCCGTTGCAACTCATTGGAAAACCCGATAGGGATTGAAACTGGTCGGGCTGTTTGTGGCCATTGGGGGGCAATATGGTTGCAACTCATTGGAAAACCCGATAGGGATTGAAACTTCGCAGAGGCGTTTGTAAGGGAGGTGCGGCGGCGGAGTTGCAACTCATTGGAAAACCCGATAGGGATTGAAACCAGAACCAAGTGGACTTCCTGGCGATGCTGAACTCGGTTGCAACTCATTGGAAAACCCGATAGGGATTGAAACATAAAAAAGCGTGGTTTGACTGTCCCGGTCTTTATCGGTTGCAACTCATTGGAAAACCCGATAGGGATTGAAACGATCCGGACGAACCACCGCAGCACCCCGGCCCGGTCGGTTGCAACTCATTGGAAAACCCGATAGGGATTGAAACTGCTTTCATCCGGGCGGCGATCTCTGGGTCGTCTGTTGCAACTCATTGGAAAACCCGATAGGGATTGAAACACCAAGGCGGCGACCTGAGGAGTGAAACCATGACCAAGTTGCAACTCATTGGAAAACCCGATAGGGATTGAAACTCCGCAGCGTACATCGCCGTGATCGGCCCAGAGGCCGCGTTGCAACTCATTGGAAAACCCGATAGGGATTGAAACCGGGGCGTCCCCGGGCTCGAATGCGGCGACGTAGAACGTTGCAACTCATTGGAAAACCCGATAGGGATTGAAACAGGTACCCGAAGGCCAGCTCGGACATGATGATCACGTTGCAACTCATTGGAAAACCCGATAGGGATTGAAACCCGTCTGGGTTGACGTGGACGTAGCGGCGGGTCGGTTGCAACTCATTGGAAAACCCGATAGGGATTGAAACCGCCAGGGAGGGTTGGTAGCCAAGAGCAACGCCTACGTTGCAACTCATTGGAAAACCCGATAGGGATTGAAACAATACATCAGAGGCGGCCCCGGTTTCCTGCGTCTTGGCGTTGCAACTCATTGGAAAACCCGATAGGGATTGAAACATCCCACTGCAGGCCCGCAGGTCGTTGACGAACTCGGTTGCAACTCATTGGAAAACCCGATAGGGATTGAAACATCGACGGGATCCGCACCCAGAGCAGCATGTTGCAGTTGCAACTCATTGGAAAACCCGATAGGGATTGAAACGCGTTGCTTCGCGATGGCGCATATTCCCTGATCTAAGTTGCAACTCATTGGAAAACCCGATAGGGATTGAAACCGATCGGCTACGGTGAAGGCGGAGCCCCGGTCCCGAGTTGCAACTCATTGGAAAACCCGATAGGGATTGAAACATCCCGAGCTCCCGATACAGTGCGGTGACGTCTCCCGTTGCAACTCATTGGAAAACCCGATAGGGATTGAAACCACCCTACACCAGCCGACAAGTTCATCCCCCTCTTGTTGCAACTCATTGGAAAACCCGATAGGGATTGAAACCCGGATAATCCCGTATCGGCGGGGCTACCTCCGTTTATGTTGCAACTCATTGGAAAACCCGATAGGGATTGAAACCGATAAGCAGTACGATGATCGTAAGGAGATCCGGAAGTTGCAACTCATTGGAAAACCCGATAGGGATTGAAACCGTATGAGCACGTCGATCAGCATCCCGGAGGACTTACGTTGCAACTCATTGGAAAACCCGATAGGGATTGAAACATAGCCTGCCCGGCAGAGTGTCCGGGAGCAGAGGCGTTGCAACTCATTGGAAAACCCGATAGGGATTGAAACAAGAAATGATGGATGTTGTCGGCCTGGTCGGGCTGTGTTGCAACTCATTGGAAAACCCGATAGGGATTGAAACGCTGGGGGTGGAGTCGAGCCAGCAGAATCGGAACCCGTTGCAACTCATTGGAAAACCCGATAGGGATTGAAACTCTAAAGCCTTCCAAAGAGGTATAGTAACGGTTTTAGTTGCAACTCATTGGAAAACCCGATAGGGATTGAAACTCTGCCGCGAAAATATCATTACGATGGAACGCCATGGTTGCAACTCATTGGAAAACCCGATAGGGATTGAAACCTTGCATGCATGGAATATTGGTAGGCCGGCATCAGGTTGCAACTCATTGGAAAACCCGATAGGGATTGAAACTACGGCAGTTTCGCCATCCGCAGGCGCAGGGTGGCGTTGCAACTCATTGGAAAACCCGATAGGGATTGAAACGTGGCCTCCCTGACGGCTCTCTTCCGGACGATCCGTTGCAACTCATTGGAAAACCCGATAGGGATTGAAACGAGGTGCGCGGAATCCCGTAGATCTTGCCATCCGGCCCGTTGCAACTCATTGGAAAACCCGATAGGGATTGAAACTTTAACGTTCGTGGTTGGCGCTCGATCAGTAACGGTTGCAACTCATTGGAAAACCCGATAGGGATTGAAACGCAGTAGCCGCCTTCGGCAGATCTCCCCGCACTACCGCGTTGCAACTCATTGGAAAACCCGATAGGGATTGAAACACGCCGTATTCGGTCATACATCAGCCTCCAGGGCGATGTTGCAACTCATTGGAAAACCCGATAGGGATTGAAACGATTTACACTCGGAACACTGCGGACGCCGTGATCCGGGTTGCAACTCATTGGAAAACCCGATAGGGATTGAAACCAGGGAAAAGGTCGGTACCCGGCTTCATCACGTATTGTTGCAACTCATTGGAAAACCCGATAGG
>JGI24707J26582_10002405_pt1 | contig 14039 bp, 11 predicted proteins | sample BioPla1DNA1_FD_26582 | JGI IMG/M metagenome (IMG submission 26582) | reverse complement strand
GTTGCTAGAATTTTAACCCTCCACATTGATTTCTTGGCGCCGAAATAATCATCAATTACCATAGCTAATGTATATGGTTCTTCCCCTGATGAGCAGCCAGCGCTCCATATGCGAATTTCTTTATTCCTAGCAGTCTGTTCAATCTGGGGTAAAATCTCATTCCTCAAATAATTGAAATGCTCGATTTCCCTCATGAAAAAAGTATGATTCGTGGTGAGTTTGTTTATTANATTCTGTACTTTTTCACCCGTTCTATCGCTTAGAACATCATTCCAATATGATGTATAGTCCTTATAGCCCCCCTCGAATAGAGTTCTGTTTAGACGCCCCTCAATTAGAGTTCGCTTCTTAATAAGATTTATTCCATAATTATTATAAAGATATGTAGTCATTCTTTCAAACTCGGTATCTGTAAGCTTAATTATAATCATCAACCCTTTCCTATAAGGATTTCTAGATATGCCGTTAATCCTCCCCGATCACCGCAACATCCTTAGTTTCAATCAATTTTCTGCAATCTAGCACTAATTTAATTTCATCATTCATATTGACTATATAGTCAATATATTTGCTAGCATTGACGCTTTTATAGTCAGGAGTATCGGCAATATCANCAGAAGTGATATTAATAACTTCTTCAACTCTATCGACGATTATACCCAACGAATCATCATCAATTGACACTATGATAATGCAAGTAAAATCATCGTATGGCACTTCCTCCTTGCCGAATCTGCTGCGTATATTCATAACGGGGACAATCTTCCCCCGAACATTCATAATACCTTTTATGTACTTTGGCATATTTGGCAATTCCGTGATATGCTGAACTCCGATAATTTCAATTACATATGGAATCTCTATCCCGTATGTTTGCTCACCAACTGCAAAGGTCAATACTTTTTCTATTTCCTCTAATCCTGTTGTGGTATTATATTCATTTTGATATTGGTCCATAGCATAGCCCCCCATTCAAATTATAACGTGCTAATTAGATTAATGGCATCAAGAATTAAACTGATATTACCATCACCCATTATTGTACATCCCGATATGCCCTGCTTTTTAATATCGAACTTATTCAGATATGACGGGAATGGCTTCACTACAACTTGTTGTTCGCCAATCAATCTATCAACAAATAGGCATATCGCCTTATCATCTGTCTCCACTAGCATTAGAATTCCTTTTTCTAAATCCTTAATTTGCGTATTGATATTAAATTTATTATATAATCTTAGGATNGGATAACATTCGCCCCTAATCATTATCATTTCGCCCTGTCCCGTATCGTGAATAATCTCCTCCGATTTCACTTTAAACGATTCTCTTATTGCTGAANTTGGCACCGTGAAAATCGACTCACCAACTGCAACTTCCATTCCATCAATTATGGCTAGAGTGAGTGGAATCTTCACAATGAATCTCGTTCCCTCACCAAAGGTACTTTCAACATTAACGGAACCACCAAGCTTCTCAATATTCTGCCTCACAACGTCCATGCCAACACCCCTGCCGGAGAATTCCGTCACCTTATCTTTCATTGAGAATCCAGGTTCTAGAATTAGATTGAGCAGTTCTTTATCCGTATATTCCTCCTCCGGCTTCGACAACATTCCATTTTTCTTAGCTTTATCTAACACTTTATTAACATCGATTCCCTTACCGTCATCGGCAATTACGATTATTACCTCGCCCGATGCATTACGTGCCGATAGGGTAATTTTGCCCGTCTTGTCCTTATCGGTGAGCGCCCTTTCCTGCGTTGTTTCGATTCCGTGGTCCATGCAATTCCTAATAAGGTGCATTAAAGGATCATTTAAATTGTCGATAATGCTCTTATCAACTTCTGTTTCGCCGCCCTCGATAACTAAATCTACATCTTTTTCAAGCTTAATTTTCATATCACGGACGATGCGATTCATCTTCTGGAATACACCGGATAGCGGCACCATTCTAATCGACATCACTATATCTTGTAATGTGTCGGTTAATTTGCGTAATTGGCGTGCCGCTTTATCGAAATTCTCAATATCAAGCCCCTTTAGGTCGGGGTTTGACGTTACCATGGATTCTGTTATTATAATTTCTCCCACAATATCGTGGAGTTCATCAAGTTTTGTTAAGTTAACACTGATAAGGCTCTGTTTGCCCGCCNTAGAGCTGCTAATAGCATTGTTAATTTTATCAATGCGGGCGGGCTTNGCCTCGGTAGCTTTACCGCCTCTATTAGCTTTTACTTCCTGCGTATCTTGTTTAGGGTGGATCTCCTCATACGATTCAACATTCACGGTTTCCTCAATCAGCTTGAACACTTCTTCCTTAGAATTCGACGGTATGAAATGTAGCATAAAGCCGTTATCGATGATTTCTTTTGCGCTATCGGCATTTGTTTCAATATCCGCAGGTTCATACTCGATATGCTCGCATTCATGGCGAATATTGTTCACTAGCAAGAATGCACGTAAGTTCTCCATCTTGCAATCAGCATCGAACAATACCTTCACCGTCGTCATGCCCATATCTTCATATTCTTTTTCCGTATCTTTATCAATCTCTTTATGTAGCTGCTTATTGCCGCCTTGGTCGCCGCCGGCATTCCCGCCCTTTAATTCGCCGATATATTCTTCAATCTCGCCCCTTAATGCACTGCAATCACTTTCATCATAGTCGGGATCAAGTATTCTATCAGTTTCAGCCTTGAAATAGTCCGAACTCTTAAATACCAAATCATAGAGGTGTTCTATATTAGTTGAAATATTTTTATTTTCACGTATAATATAAAACATATCCTCAATTATATGGGCAAGCCCCGATAATCCATCAAGACCCATCATAGCTGACGAACCCTTGATAGTATGCATTATGCGGAAAATCTCGTTAATATCCTCGTCGTCGAATTGATTGTTCTCTTCAGTTCTGAGTAAAATTTCATCAAGTTGCTCTAACAATGTGTTTGTTTCAAAAATATACATGTCCAGCATAGCTTCCATTCCGGGATCGAATTTGCTCATATATATCATTCCTTTCGCTTGTTTGATTGCATATTAGTTTGTTCTATAAAGATGTATCGATAAAAATAGTATCTTAAAATGCACATCAAAAGGTGATTTNGCCCCCGATGTGACTTGTTATTATTCATTATAACCTATATATTCATTATCGGCAAGACCTAATATATTAGTTTTGCTAGAAAACTGCAAAATTTTATGTAAAGATTCCTGCATATATGTCGATAATAATAGTGTAGTCGCTTAACACTAATATTACTGAAAGGATTTGGCTATTATGGCTGGCATTCATCAAATACAAACCCCCGTCGGGTCACGTGGCTCCTCCCCTAATGTGAAGCCCGTTGGCATAAGCGGGGAAGTTTTCGATTTATCGGATCTCACTAAAGCAGGCAGTACCAAGAAAGTTGGCGACGCCTCCAGCGGTGAATCCTCAGGACTGCAAGGGAAGAATACATCTCTTGCTAGGCCACCTTTGCGGATTTTATCGGAATTGTCGTCTGCATCGTCACAATTACAAGCCCTCCTATCCGATGAATTGCTCAGCGAAGTATCTAGGACGGGCGATTCACTATTACAGCAAAAGCTCGAATCACTGATTGATGCAACTCTTTTATCCCCGAATGAAATTCTCAATGAAATTGAAAAGCAAACTGAAGGAACACTTCTCTTTAAAGGTGAATTGTTCGATATTCTGCGTTCTTTAATGCAAGATTCTCCATCACAGGCNCTTAAAGATGCAATTATCGATCTGCTAAAAGCATATAATAGCAACATCTCTTCTCACGATATTCTTAATGCTATTTCATCGAACCTATCTGTATTATCAAGCTTTTTTAATGGCAATGAAAAAATAGTTGAGGAACTCCTCATGCTATCCGCCGAATTTAGGAATGGCAATGCAACCGGCGATTTTAATGCATTAACTGANAAAACTATCGTCACTCTCGCCGGTCTTGAAAAAAGCCTGCTTTCAAACAATACAACTCGGTCGCTATCCGCATTAATAATTCACAATCTATCAAGATATAATCCGGATCCCGAATTAATCTCACTAGCGAAAGTAGACTTGCTATCACAAATTACCGATAACGCATTAAGACAGAAACTTGATGGCGAAATTGATGAGCTAATTCGTGCTATTTCTAGCAGACGAATACGTAGTGATTCCAGTGATGAAATATTGCTGAAACTATCACTTTTCCTTGAAAAAAGCCTATCAAGCTCTACATATCTTAATTTAATCGAAGATAGGAACGGCGGACTAGCGAAGTATTATAATAACCTTGTTATAAGGCATAGTAACGGGAATGAGGGCGGCCTTAGTGCAATTGTTTCAATGATTCGCAGCCTCCTCGTCGGTGAGGAGGGGCAGAGGTTATCAGCACAAATTCCGCTAATATTTGAGTCGGTGCATTCCCTTGATTCTCTTGTTGATAAGCTAAATCAGATATTAAAGAACATTCCGAGCGATGGTCTACGGCAGGATCTATACGATAATTTAGTNAAGATAATCGACTTGATGAATCAAAATAATGAACCGGTAATAACCAGAATGCAAGCGCATCACTTAGGGTCGCTAGGCAATCTTGCTGAATTCCTTAGTGCTAATGTCAACGATGCATCCGTTCATGCGCTATCTAACTTTGAGCCGACGGCATTATTACAAGGATTAATAGCATCGCCCAGCTTTTTCACTCCATTACTTCACTTCCTCTTACCTCTTATTCATGATGATACCAAGGCATTCGGGGAATTGTGGGTTGACAATGACTGTGAGGATAATGACGGCGGTAAAGGCTCCCATATGTTGCTNGCATTCGAAATTGAGCCTATTGGGAATTTTGAACTTGAACTGTATCAGATTGATAGTGAAATTTCAATCTCGCTATATTGCCCTCCAGAATATGCGGACAACTTCATCTCATTAAAGCCAAGTATTACAAGTATTGTAAAACAAGCAGGATACAGCTCTCGTGGGNTGCACATTGCCCCATTAGAAAGAAATCGAACACTTACTGAGGTTTTNCCTAAAATTGCTAGTAGAAGGGCGGGATTAGATGTCAAAGCGTAAATTAAATTCGGCGGCGGCTTTAAAGTATTCAGCCGAAGAGAATCATGCGCCGGTCGTCGTTGCATCGGGCCATGGCGAACTTGCAAGCAGAATAGTGAGTGTCGCCGAGGAAAATGGAATTCCCGTCTATCGTGATGATAGCGCCGCAACATTGTTAACAATGTTGCAAGTCGGGTCGGAGATTCCTCCGCAGCTTTACCAAGTTATAGCTTCAATATATGCTGAAGTTCTTAAAACATCAAGCAAAATCACCGAAAAAGAAAAGGATTAGAGGGAAATTCCTCTAATCCTTCTTTGTATTATAAGATTATAAAATTACAGTGAATATCAGTCGGCAAAGTATTGGGCTATTTCTCAGATGTCTAGGGTTTTGTAGAGATAAGCATTACCCACCTTCCCCACCCTTTCCGCTACATTCATGTGGTGAAGAATGTTTAAGGCGGTGCAGGATGCGGATTGCGTTATTTTTGCCGCTTTTCGATAATCTTTTGTTGTGTATTTTTTTGGTAGCCCGTCGGGGATTAGCTTTATGTAATCGGCGGGCGAATTTATTTCGACTATGTTTACGATTGAGATTGGAATGCTCTCCATACGGTGGGAGCCTTTTTTTCTGTCTTTACTCCAGCCGTTCAATATGCGGAATTCGTCTACGTCGATTAGCACTAATTTCAGCCTTAGGTTGGGATGTTTCAGCTGCGATTTTATCCTATATAGCTCACGGAATGCGCTATATTCGTTTCCCGTTTTCGGCGATTTTCTCCTTTTAGATGTTTCGCCTGTTTCGGGATCGACCCATGTTAGCCATTTATTATGATGGATTGGATGGATTATTGTAACTTTATAATCTTTTAAGAAAACATCAAGCTTTTTTCTTAGGCTACCTAGATGCCGTGTTTGAACTTCATAGATATGATTATCTTTGAAAATATCTGCATAGTATCTTCCCACTTTTGCCTCGTGGAATTTTTCATCATCTTCAAAGAAGTATTTCAATGTAGAGTGCACCATTCTTTCGGATTGGGTGCCGATTCTGTGCCGGTTTTGCAGGCTCTCCCTCGCTAATTCAAGTGCTTGCGTTAATTTTTCCTCCAATTGACTACTCACTTTCAACCTGTGCATTCATCACTTTTTGCGCTGCTAGCATTATGCCAATTTTGCCGCTTGGGTATGTTATGCCACCTTGCAACCATACTGCGAATGGGTCCCGTATTGGTGCGTCAGCAGATAGCTCTATCGATGCCCCCATTGTGAATGCACCAGCCGCCATTATCACTTTGCTATCGTATCCCGGCATATCAGATGCAACCGGCGTGAAATAACTATCAATTGGAGAACCTGCCTGTATCCCTTCACAGAATGCCGTTAGTAACTTCTCGTTCCCTAATTTAATTGCCGCAATCACATCTGTGCGTTTCTCGCCCGAATGCGGATGGCATTCATATCCCATATCCTCGAATAAATTTACTGCGAATTCCGATGTTTTTAGCGCATTGGCTACAACTTCGGGTGCTAGAAATAGCCCAAGATATAGCTCCCGATTCATACCTAATGTGCAACCAATTTCCCTGCCAACACCAGGACAAGTAAGGCGGTTTGCGCATAATGCGATTAAGTCCCGCCTCCCCGCTATATAGCCGCCCGTTCGTGCAATTGCACCGCCCGGATTCTTGATTAGGCTGCCTGCGATTAAGTCGGCACCAACATGGGTAGGTTCCAATTCCTCGACAAATTCGCCATAGCAATTATCAACCATCACAATTGCCCTAGGATTTGCCGACTTAACAATTTTGACGATTCTCGCTATCTCATCGACTGTTATAGATCTCCTCAACGAATATCCTCTCGATCGTTGAATATAAGCAATCTTAGCATTCTGTACCCGCTCAGGAATTGCTGCAAAATCTACTTCCCCACTATCCGTGAGTGCAACTTCCTCATACTTAACACCGAATTCCCTTAGGGAGCCGCCCGCCTCCTCCCCTAGCCCGATTACACTATGGATTGTATCGTATGGCGTCCCTGTTACCGATACCATCGTATCACCGGGGCGCAGAATCCCGAATAATGCAACNGCTAATGTATGCGTTCCCGATGCGAANTTATGCCGAATTAAAGCATCTTCGGCACCGAATATATCGGCAAGTACCTTATCAAGAACATCCCGCCCACGGTCGCCATATCCATAGCCCGTGCTAGTGATAAAATGCGATTCGCTAACGCCATTTTCAATGAATGACGATAGCACACGTTCACCGCATTTAGCGGCAATTCTGTCAATGCCTGCGAATNCGTCTGCACATTTCTCCTCTGCTATTTTTGCCATCTGTTTTAATTTATTGCTGAAGTTAAAGTATTCGTTCGTCATTTATGATGTCTTTCCTTTATCTTAATAAATTTATTATCGTTTAAGTTTTAAATGGGCGCATTCACCCATTATGGAAAATCCAATTTTCTTGTAGAATTCCCTCATATCTTTTTCGGCGGCTAGNTCGACAATTTTGCCCTCACTATGATATTTATGCGCAATTGTTTGTAGTAGTTTCGACGAATAACCTCTGCCACGCANCTGCGGTATTGTTGCTACATGGGATATAAAGATGTTACCGCCAACATCGTATTGCACCGTTAATGTTGTGCTGTCCTTATAGGTATATACCTTGCTAATACCGTGCCTAATCCTATGCGACATATCAACATACCATGCCTCATATAAAATATCATCGAAAGATGAGCTAACTATCTTATACACCAGTTCCAGATGCGGCTTGCTTTTCGGGCGAATTTCCCTTGTGGGCGATTCGCCATTATACCTATGAACGTCCGAATATGAGTAATTATATCGACTACTTAGCTCGTCTTTTAGCAAATTAGCATAGTCATGATTCATGCCGATTTCCTCAAATTCACTTGCGAATATGAATGCACACACTTCTTCATTAATATGCTCCGGAATATCCTCACTATCTTGTAAAGTTGATAGTATCATCAATCCGCCCATTACTGCCGCAATGCCATATAGGGAAGAAAAATCATCTTCCTTGGCATTGATGTCATTCCCACATATTGTATAAAATCTGCAAAAACTATTGCCAATCCCGTATGCATCGTATAATGTGCTAATCTTCCTAGCGTGGTGCTCATTCGGTAGCGGAATTTGTTCCAGCCGCTGCGAATCGACAATTTGCCTTATCATAACTGCGCCACCCTTTCACTGAGTTTTTCTACTAAAGTTTTAGTTCCTATAATGTCACTAACTTTAAGCACACAATTAGGTGAATGTAGNTATCTACATGGCATCGACACGGCAATTGTGCGGATTCCCCCAACACTTGTATGAATAGCGCCAGAGTCATTTCCGCCAGCGATTACTGTTTTAGTCTGGTGCGGTATGCCATTCTCATCGGCAATTTCCCTAGCTAGATTATATATTTCCTTATCGTAAATTGTGCTCCTATCCATATACGAAACGACCGGACCNCCGCCCAATTCGCACACTCGCTTTTCATCGGTAACTCCGGGAATGTCCGACGCTGTCGTCGTTTCCACCACGATAGCAAAATCAGGCTGCACAATATACGATGCTGTATTCGCACCACGCAGCCCAACTTCCTCCTGCACCGTAAATACAAAATAGGTATCGAATGGGATTTCCCCCTCCATAATATCAAGGAGTATCGCACAACCCGCTCTATCGTCAAGTGCCTTTGCCTTAATTCTATCATCGCCGAATCGGGTATATTCCGATACGAAAACTGCGCTATCTCCAATCCTAATATGACGGAGCGCATCTTCTCTATCCTTTGCCCCGATGTCAATGAATAAATCATCGATGTCGGGCGCAGTGCCCCTCTCTTTTTCAGTTTGCATGTGGACTGCCTTCGTGCCGATAACTCCGATATAGCCTTTCTTGCCGACGCTAACCTGCCTGCCTATAACTACCCTTGAATCAATTCCGCCGACTGCACTGAACCGCAACATTCCATCACTGGTAATAGATGTCACTATAAAGCCCACTTCATCCATATGTGCGCATAGCATTATCTTGTTTTTTGGTCTTTCCTTACCCTTTTTATGTGCAATAACATTCCCTAGCTTGTCCACATTTACGGTAATTTCACCATTAAAGGCGGCAATTTGCTGCGTTAAATACTCCGCTACCCTGCTCTCATCACCGGAAATTCCTGAAATATTACATAGTGATTCTATCTTATTCAGCATTGACAATGCCCCCCTTAATATATTCAAATATTAATGTAGATACGGATTCAATATCGCTAATTTGCAATGTTTCAATTGGTGTGTGCATATACCTAAGCGGTATCGAAACAGTGCAAGCCCTAACTCCATCTCTTGAAATACTAATAGCATCAGCATTTGTCGATGTTTTACCCGCCATAACTTCAATCTGGTGAGGGATATTCCTATCCTTGCCTAATTTTATTAATCTATCGCTAAGCCCTCTATCAAGTGTCGGCGCAATTCCGATCATAGCGCCATCTCCCATTTTACCGCATTTGTGTTCGGGCGCATCAAATGTATGTGCAAAGCTAACATCTACAACAAGCGCCTCATCGGCATCGATCCTGTATGAAGCAATTTTTGCGCCGCCAATATTCACTTCCTCAAGTGATGAAAACAACACAACTACATTAAAGGGTAGCGATATTTCATCAAGATTGCCGCCGTATTCTCTCGATAGCAATTCAATTGCCCATAGGATTGCCGTTACCCCCGCTCTATCGTCCATAGCCTTTGAGCAAAACCTATCATTGAGCATTTGTCTAGTTTCAGAATGGATAGTCACCCTATCGCCAAGTGAAATTATTTCCCGTGCACGTTCAGCGCTAAGACCGACATCAATTGATATATTATCAATTTCAGGAGCCTTCTTACCCTCGTCGCCTTTTTTAAGATGCGGCGGCTTCGACGTTATAATGCCGACAATCTGCTCGCCCGTAATTGAAGAATGTACTTTCACCTGTGATGCTAGGAGGATTCTCCTATCGATACCGCCGCAATTTGAAATTTTTAAAAAGCCGTCATCATCAATATATGTTACTATCATTCCAATTTCATCAATGTGAGCATCAAGAAGTAAAGTCTTTTTCCCCTTGTCATGCTTCCCAATATGGGCAATTACGTTATTAAACGAATCGACTTTTATATTTGATGTGTATTTCTTTAAATACTTTTTTGCCTCTGCCGATGCACAATTTTCATCGCCCGACACTCCATATGCACCGGTTAACCCACACAGTATATCTTTAACTTCCATACTATTATCATACCTTTCACCCGTCATAATATAACCATTAAAGGTTATTTACTATTTCTTTAAAATGCTGTCCTCTTTGTTCAAAATTATCGTATTTATCGAAGCTTGCCGATGCTGGGGATAAGCTAACTATATCGCCCGTACGTGCAATTTCCCTAGCTATTTCAACCGCATTTTCCATATCGTTAGCATGATGAATTGAGATACTTTTATCGTCATAATTGACATCACTTTTTACCGCTGTTTCAATCTTTTTTGCGGTCTGCCCCATTAAGATTAATGCTTTTACACGTCTATTCACAATTGGCGCAAGCGGTTCAAAGGGAATTTCCTTATCATATCCGCCTGCAATTATAATCAACTTCTGATTAAAGGCATTCAGCCCTGCTATCATTCTCGTCGGTGATGTTGCAATAGAATCGTTATACCACCGCACTCCATCATATTCCCTCACGAATTCAATTCTATGCTCAACACCACGGAATTCCAATGCTACCATATGCATATTTTGGGTAGAAACATCACCCTGTACCGCCGATATTGCCGCAAGGAAATTCTCAATATTATGTTCGCCCGGTATCCTGATATGCTCGCTCTTGAATAGGCGTGTTGCATTATCGTTATTGCTAAGATAGATATAACCATCCGAACCTAGATAGGCGCCCTTTTCGGGGATTTCCTTCCTAGAAAATTCGATAAGCTCCCCACGTACAAGCGGTGCAAATTTCATACATTCCTCATTGTCAAGGTTGAGGATAGTTCTACTGTTCTCCCCCTGATAGCGAATTAAATTTTTCTTTGCGTCGATATATTCCTCCATCGTTCCATGCACATCAAGATGATTTGGAGAAATGTTCGTTACAACCGCAACATCGGGCGATGTCGTCATCGAAATTAGCTGAAAGCTCGAAAGTTCGACGACGGCAATATCATCTTCCTTGATTTGTTCTATAATGGGAAGAAGTGCCCTGCCGATATTACCGCCAAGATGAACAGTCTTCCCCTCACTTTCAAAGAGTTTTGCTATTAATGAAGATGTCGTTGTCTTTCCGTCGGAGCCCGTCACGGCATAAATTTTGCACGGGCATAATCTAAAGAAAATCTCCATCTCCGATGTGATGATTTTGCCCATCTGCCGTGCTTTAATTAGTGCTGGATGATTATAATACATTCCCGGTGTGCGAAATATGATGTCGGCACCCCATATCGAATTAAGATATTCTTCACCTAGTGAAAATTCGGCGCCCATTTCACGAAAATTTATATAATCCTCGCCAAGCTCCTCCTGTGATTTCCTATCACATATGCAAATATCGATGCCCCTTTTAAGGAACATCTCAATTAACTGCCTATGGCTGACTCCAATGCCGATGAATGCAACTTTCTTCCCTTTTAAATCTTCAAAGAACTGCATTATCTCCGTCATAGTATATCCCCCTATTAAATCTACCTTTTAATTTTTGTTCTATTTTATCTACTCTATTATACAGCTAGATGAAAGAAAATGCAATATTATTACCACTCGTAAACAGAAAATTTTGGGAATTTTTTGCTGCCACAACTTGTGAGATTGTTTATTTGTCGACCGATGTCGCACCCGATAGGAAAGTATCACCTTATCAGTTATGATGCGAAGATTAGAACGTGATATACTTTATAAAATAAGAGAATTGCTGTTGTATTTTCCTAGCTTAAATGCTATAATATTATCTTAGTAATGTAATTTCTCCATGACTAAACTGAAAATTGTATTTGTGCCCGTAGCTCAGTTGGATAGAGTGCCAGACTCCGACTCTGGAGGCCATGCGTTCGAATCGCATCGGGCATACCAAAATTAATTCCCCCACTATTATAGTGGGGGAATTAATTTTATTCTATAAATGCTATCAATTCTGATTCGTCAAGCCTGCTCGCATCAAATCTAAAATGTCCGCTAATTCCACCCCAACTCGTCAGCCTATTATCTTCACGGTTGCGTTGCCCCGCATTATGTATAATGAGTGGTACACCGTCGCTATTACGGCGATCGGACACTATTGCAATGTGATTGTTGCTAAATGTGACAATATCGCCCGGCTGCCATTCGCCGATATCCTCAGTATCAAGTGATAACGAAACCGCATATCTTTGGAAGAATACCATTAAATTTGGCACACGGCGGAAGTCGATATTGCTATCTCTCTTACCGCCTACACGGGGATACTCATCTATATTCGCCTTAATATCGGCATCAACCATATCTTTGAGGTTATAACCAGCATTTTTAAATGCTCTCCATACTACATCTGTACAGACGCCGATATTATCGGGAGGATAACCGCCCGCATGATAGGCACCATCGTATCGGGGACGATTCTTTGCATCGGCTCGTGCGCCTAGCAAGATATCGGTATAATCGTCAATGCCATTGCCGTTGAAATCGACTGAGCTGTAAATTGTCTGTATACCAAAATCCTCAGCAGTGTAGTATTCACCCATTAGTCCCCTAAAAGAAATCTTTATTACCACAATCGCCGCACACACAACAATAAACACAATAAATGTGACTATCAACTTCCGGCTCAATTTGCTTTTATTAGTTTTGATTCAATTCACCTCCCATTTGACGGTAAACATTCCACAATAAGAATAACATAGGCGGCAGTGAAAATCAACATTTTAAATTGCAAATTCTATCGATGCATGACTTTCGGTCTAAATGTGTAGATATTGGGCGAAAATGCTGATATAATAGTATTGAACCAATTCTAAGGAGGTCATAATCTTGTGTAAAATAAATGCGCCAATTAGAGCAACATCTAAACTTATCGCTTTGATGGTGGCAGTACTGATTCTATCAATATCTTTCGTCGGATGTGCAAATAACGATAAGGATTCATCCGAAACTACTACAACTACTACAACTACTACCGCACAAACTGAGGAGCCTATTTCATCTGAGCCTGAACCCGATTCCGTTGTAAGAATCGTGGCGGCAGGCGACAACCTAATACATTCATCAATTTATAATAGGGCAAAAAGGGCGGGAACGAATGGTGAATACAATTTTGACTTCCCCTATGAGCAAGTCCTCGATTATATCTCGGTGGCGGATCTCGCCATATTAAATCAAGAAACGATCGTCAATGATGTGTTCGAACCATCATCATATCCATTGTTTTCTTCTCCTACCGATCTCGGTGATAAGATGCTTTCGATGGGGTTCAATGCCTTTAGCATAGCAAATAATCACGTTATCGATAAGGGAGAAAGGGGACTTATTGCGACTCTAGATTACTGGGATAGCAAGGATGTCCCCGTCGTGGGTGCGTACCGTGATGAAGAAGATATGAATCGCATCCGCACAAAGACGGTAGGCGGCATTACTTTTTCATTCCTTGGTTTTATGGAACACACTAATGGGTTAAGTCTACCCGAATCCTCCACATGTAAGATAATTTACACCGATGATATTAAAGGCATGAAAAAGCAAGTAGAATTAGCAAGAGAAGTATCCGATGTTGTAATTGTAAATATCCATTGGGGAGTCGAAGTTTCAAATACTATCACAGAAGAGCAACATTCACTCGCACAGGATCTTGTCGATTGGGGTACTGATATAATAATCGGGACACAGCCGCATACAGTCCAGTCAATGCAGTATCTCAAGAAGCCGAGCGGTGACGATGCATTTGTTTTC
>JGI24707J26582_10002404_pt1 | contig 14046 bp, 10 predicted proteins | sample BioPla1DNA1_FD_26582 | JGI IMG/M metagenome (IMG submission 26582) | reverse complement strand
AGGAAAACCCCTCAAAACGCCGGCCACGAACACAAAGCATACGACCAAAAGACACCCCAAGACCAGCCATTGGCCGAGCTCCTGCAGCCGGCGCTGTAAGGGGGTAGTCTCCAAGGTAGCGCTATGAATCATACCTGCTATCTTGCCAATTTCGGTATCCATGCCGGTAGCTGTTACCACAAAGCGACCTTTACCTCTGGTGACTGTAGTACCCATAAATACACTGTTTTTTCTATCACCCAAGGGCAGGGTATGGGAAGCTATAAGGTCCTCCTGTTTTTCTACCGCATGGGATTCACCGGTCAAAGCAGCCTCTTCGATCTCGAGAAGATTTGCTTCCAGCAGACGGCCATCAGCTGGGATGCGCTGCCCACTAGCCAAAAACACTATATCTCCGGGCACCAAATCTGCTGCCTCAATGACCTTCTCCCGCCCGTCCCTCAGCACTACACAAGTGGGGGCAGCTAAAGTTTGTAAGGCTTCTAGGGAGCGCTCCGCTTTGTATTCTTGAACAAAGCCTAACACTGCGTTACATAAGATAATNGCTAGAATGGCCAAGGCATCGGCTGTCTCTCCCAACAGAGCCGAGATCAAAGTTGCGCCAATTAATACCATCACCATAAAGTCTTGGAACTGACGCAAGAAGCCCATGATTAGTGAGGGCCGCGGTGGGTCCTTTAGTAGGTTGGCTCCATGCTCCCTAAGTCTATTGCTAGCTTCCTGTTGCGAAAGGCCCCGACTCGGGTCGACTGCCAATCGCTTTAGAAGCGCACTCACGGGTTCCTGATAGTATTCCAGCACAGACATCCTATCTATATCCCCCTCTGCTTAGGGCTCAGAGTATCCTAGTAGAGGCTAGTTACAAATCCTCGGACTGGCTCTGTGCCAAGCACTTCCTGTCCATAATCCATATTCTCAAGGCAAGCGAAAGATTCTCCTGAGATATATGGTAGAGACCGCCAAAAAAAAGAAGCCCACAAAGGACTTCTTCCGGGGAAACACTTGATCTCGTAAGGATGCTGCTGCGCTTTCAGCTATATATTGTTCTTTGACGATGGATCTGATGATGGTTCTACCCTATCTTGGAGCATCTGTTCTAATCTGCGCAACTCCTGCTGGGCGCCAGGATGTCCACTCTGCAGCTGCAGGACTCTGTCGAACTCATGGAAAGCTTCACTATAGGCTTCTTTCTGCAAATATAAAAGGCCCCACTGATAGTGGATCTCCGGCTCCCTCGGATTGTATCTGTTGGCCTCGGTTAATACCTGCAAAGCACCGTCGATATCACCTGTCTCCTTGAGTAAACCAGCAAGACGCAGAGCGGTATCGACATGATCAGGAGCCGCATCCAAGACTTCCCGATAGTACTCCATGGCACTTGTCTGATCTTGAGCCTCTTCAGCTAAGACCCCCAAGCCGTAGCAGGGAATGGCCACCAACTCTTCATCTTCTCGCGCCTTAAGATAATGATTTTTCGCTCTTTCGTAGTCTCCCTGGCTTCTATAGACGTCACCTATTAGACCATGGACATAGGGGGAGTCACCGTCTATGCGCAAAACATCATGGTAGGCTTGGAGAGCCCCATTCGCCTCTCCCCTATCGTGATAGGCCACTCCCAAAGCAATCCGTGCGTCTGTATTGGTAGGATCTAACTCACATGCTCGTCGGAGCTCCCCTACGGCCATCTCTGTGAAACCCAAAGCATAGTAAACCAACCCATTGGCCAGATGTACCTCAGTCAGATCCCTATCTGCACCCGAGACGGGACTCAAAGTCAATGCCAACATGAGTATACCAGCCACAGCAACTAAACCGAATCGCCTCACTCACAACACCTCTAAAGCGCCTTACCCAAATACATACATCGGGCTATGGCTATTTATCGAACTTCGATGGTCTCTGCGCCCAACCCTGCCTCTTGGGGGGCTTTCCTGTAATTCGCCATAGGGTAGACGACTTCCTCCAACCTTTATGCTATACTTATAGGGAAAATCTGCTCGTTTATAAGGATGGGGTTAGTGATGGCTCTCGACGGAATCGCTCTATCAGCAGTTACAGAGGAAATGCAACAACTTGTAAACTCCCGAGTTACCAAGATATACCAGCCAGAAAGACGGGATGTAGTTCTGCACTGTCGGCAACCTGGGGTTAGCTTACCGGTTGTGTTGTCTGCAGACACCCACAATGCCAGGGCCTGTTTAGCGACTAGCGTGCCCAAAAATCCACCCTACCCGCCATCCTTCTGTATGTTGCTCCGCAAGTACTTGGAAGGCGGTCGAATTGTTCGGGTAGTACAGCCGGATCTGGAGCGCATCCTAGAAGTAACCATAGAGAACATTGCCGAACATGGTGGTCTAGCCGAGTTCCGTCTCATCGCAGAGATGATGGGTCGTCACAGCAATATTGTCCTCGTAGACGGCTCCAACACCATTCTTGATGCCATTGTACGTGTTGATAGTCGAATTAACCGCTATCGTGAGATCCTGCCCGGAATTCCTTATCTAGCGCCACCGACGCAAGACAAGATCTCCCCGGTGGGGTTAGAATGGCAGCGATTTGCAAGTCGTATAGCACCTGCCCACGATAATGCACGGCTATGGAGATTGCTGCTAGATAATATCCAAGGCATAGGACCTCAGACCGCCAAAGAATTGGTGCACCGAGCGGGCTATAAGATTCAGGCCCTCAGGGGTGACGTGGATGNACNGGGCCTCGAGCGCCTCTTTGCAGTGGTAGAGNAATTGGGTGAGACTGTTATTCAAAAAGCTTTTGCTCCTCAGCTGATCCTCGATTCGGAAGGCAATCCCCACGAGACATCCGCGATACCCATTACCCATCTTGATAAGCCTAGTCAAAGGTTCAAGTCCATGTCCGAGGCTCTAGAGTTATGTTACGATACTAAGATAACACAGCACAAAATCTCTAGTGCAAGACATAACCTGAACAAGGTAATCGAAGGGCATTTGGGCCGCGTTGCTAGGAAAAGACAAGCTCAACAAAGGGCTCTGGAGCAAGCGGAAGCAGCAGATACTTACCGTATCTTGGGAGAACTGCTTACAGCTAATCTATATCGAGTGGAAAAAGGAATGACCACCATCACTGTCCCCAACTTCTATGACGAAAACCAGGCTGAAATGGACATACCACTGGATCCTAGGCTGACTCCTTCTGGCAATGCCCAGGAATATTTCCGTCGCTATAATCGGGCCAAGAAAACAAAGATAGCCGGCTTATACCAACTACGCCGCTCCCTAGCGGAAGAGCAATACCTAGAGCAGGTGCAAGCTACCCTTGAGCTTGCTGCGGATCTGGACGAACTCTCGGAGATAAGAAGAGAACTGATTAATGAAGGCTACGTGAAGTCCGTCAAGCAAGAGACTCGTAAGAAACAAGCTCCCGTCTTGTCCCAGCCCCATGGATTCCGGTCCCGCGATGGTTTCGATATTTTTGTCGGGAGAAACAACAGGCAGAACGATTATGTCACTTTCAAAGTTGCTCGACCCGACGATATCTGGCTCCATGTGAAAGATATTCCCGGTTCCCATGTGGTGATCAAGGCTCAAGGCAAAGAAGTACCGGAGATGACACTGCTGGATGCAGCACTTCTCGCCGCCTACTTTAGCAAAGCCCGCAATGGTGAAAACGTACCGGTAGATTATACCCAGCGCAAGCACGTCCGCAAACCCAAAGGTGCTAAGCCCGGTATGGTGATCTATGACCATCAGACAACGCTGTTCGTATCTCCTGACCCTGCGAAGATCATGGCTATCAAAAAACAGGCATTCTCGAAGAGCGAGTAGGCGCTCTCGGTACGGCAAACACCTTGTCCATGACGCGACAAAGCCTCACCTTCTACAGGTGAGGCTTTGCTGATTAACAGAAAATGGGCGAGTTCTCCGAGCCAAGGAGGTTACCTTCTAGCTTCCGGCCATCTACACCCACCCTCTGTCTTTATGTAGGTTATGCCCACGTAGAGCAATCCCTACTGAAAGCGCCAGCAGGTCATGACCTGAAGAGATTGACGTTTGCACATTGTATTCTCCTTACGCTCGTCCTTTCCTGCCTTCTTTCCGTTAATTTATCGTAAAAACGTCATTTCCAATACAATTAGTGGCGGAAATGCCTCCTGCCGGTGAAAATCATGGCTATTCCAGCCTCGTTGCAGGCAACTATGGAATCTTTGTCTCTGATGGAACCGCCGGGTTGGATAATAGCAGCAATTCCATATTCCGCAGCTAGTTTTGCAACATCATCAAAGGGAAAGAAAGCATCAGAAGCCAAAATTGCTCCCTTGGCCTTGTCCTTTGCTTGCTTAAGAGCGATGGAGGCGGCTTCGATTCGGTTCATCTGACCCGCCCCAATACCAAGGGACATACCATTTCTGGCTACAGCAATGGCATTAGACTTAACAAATTTGACTATCTGCCAACCGAATTCAAGATCATTCCAAAGCTCCTTGGCGGGCTTAGTCTCGGTAACTACCTGCCAAGCGGATTTGTCATCCTGAAGTGTGTCGGCCTCTTGTACTAACCAGCCACCTCTGACTCTCTTCCAATCCCACCAGCTATCTCTTACCGGATTGGCTAATCCCGGCAATCGCAAGAGGCGCAGGTTCTTTTTCTCTTGCAGTATGGCTAAGGCATCTTGGTCAAAGTCAGGAGCGATGATTACCTCTAGAAAGATCTCCGACATTTTCCTCGCAGTGGCAGCATCTACTGGCCTATTGCAGGCGATAATACCGCCGAATATGCTGACGGGATCGCCCTCGTAGGCCTTCTGATAAGCTTCGACTAGTGTATCTGCTATGGCCCATCCACAGGGGTTGGCATGTTTAATGGCTACCACTGCCGGCTCGGCAAACACTTTAGCCATTTCCACCGCCGCCGCGCCGTCGTTTATATTATTGAAGGAAAGCTCTTTGCCATGGAGTTGTTCTGCTTGGCACAGAGCATCGGCGGGCGGATACTGATCCCGATAAAAAGCTGCTTGTTGATGGGGATTTTCTCCATAGCGTAAATTCTGCTGTAAGGTCATCGCGAGAAAGCCTTGCCTTGGGAAACCGTCGCCTTTTGCGACATCGGTCCCCAAAGGACCGTTGATCTGGCCGNCTGTTTTCGCCAAATACCCATAGATGATGGTATCGTACTGGGCTGTNTGCCCAAAGGCTTCTAAGGCTAAATTCCGGCGCACCTGTTCGGGTAGCATACCATTGTTTTCTTGCAGAAGCTTCAGTACCTCAGCGTAGCGCTCTGGACTTACTATGACCGCTACTTGCGGGAAATTCTTTGCCGCGGCCCTAATCAGAGTGGGTCCACCGATATCGATGTTCTCCAGCGCTTCCCCTAGGGTGACACCGGGCTTAGCCACCGTTTGAGCAAAGGGGTAGAGATTCACTACCACAAGATCAATCGGCTGAATACCTAGTTCCTTTAGTTCATCTAGGTGTACCTGATTATCCCTCTTGGCCAAGATGCCTCCGTGAATAGAAGGGTGCAGCGTTTTTACCCTGCCTCCTAGACACTCTGGAAAACCAGTAATATCCTGGACAGCCACCACGGGAACACCTGCCTCATCTAAGGCGGCATATGTCCCCCCCGTGGAGATAATCTCCACTCCTAGCTTAGTAAGACCCCGAGCGAATTCAACAATCCCCTTCTTGTCAGAGACACTGATCAGAGCTCTCTTGATCTGCAATCTACGTTTCTCCTTTCTCCAATCTGACTCGTGTGACTGCTCTAGCTCAGCTACCAGTGATTTCGATTAAGTTACGACGCCAAATGGCTAACGCGCCTAACAACACAAAAAAACCGCCTGAGCTATGATGCCCAGGCGGTCGGCTAATCCATTCCAGCCCTGCTCCCCGGTGGTGCTCCACCTTTATCCGCCAGTCGCAAGGCCTACTTGTTTTCATCTTTATTCTAGCCCCGCTGCCTACTGCTTGTCAATCCCCGCAAACATCATACGCGTTCCATAGTACTTTGGGCCCGTGTCAGCGGCACCAGCTTTCCTTATGACCATTTGACCACGATTTGCCAAGGAATCCAGACCTGTCTTGACGAATCATCATAAGTAGCATGCCAATAAGGAGTTGATAATAGTGTCACTGGAGAATCATATCGTCAAAGAGATTCGGTACCAGCTAAATAGGCACCTTGCCACCCATGCCGATGCTATGACTTGCCAATGCTCCCAGTGTAAAGAAGACGTTGTGGCCCTGGCTGCAAATCATCTGCCGCCCAGGTATGCCACATCGCCTCGGGGCCGCATCCTCGTCGCACTAGAACTCCAAAATAAGCAGCTGCAGCTAGATATTCTAAAGGGCCTCTTGAAAGCCATTGACCAGGTCAATCGAAGACCTCAGCATGATCCTAATCGGATCATCGTCTAGCCAATTTCTAGTACCCTACCGACTACTCACCCGATCTTTCGCATTCATCTCAGAAGGTAACACTAGATTAAGCACGATACCGACTATGGCGGCGAGAGCCATGCCTTCGAGGGTAATGGGCCCTAATTGCAGCTTAGCACCACCGATGCCTAGCACCAAAATCACCGAGGAGATAATCAGGTTGCGCTTATGGCCGAAATCGATGCCACTTTCCACCAAAGTTCTTATTCCGGAAGAAGCTATGACGCCAAACAACATGATGGTGATACCACCCATCACTGGTTCAGGTATGGTCTGAATAAGAGCCCCGAATTTCTGCATAAACGATAGCAAAATGGCCATCACTGCAGCAGTAGCGATAACCCAGACAGAGTAGACCCCGGTTATGGCCATGACACCAATATTCTCCCCATAGGTAGTGTTGGGTGGTCCGCCCAAGAAACCAGCCAGCATGGTGGCCAGGCCATCACCCAATATGGTCCTGTGCAACCCGGGATCCTTGTAATAATCCCGGTCCACCACCCTGCTAAGCACCAGAATATCTCCTAAATGCTCAGCAATCGTCACTAGACCAACAGGGACTAGGACTGCAGTCGCCTGCCAAGAAAAAGCCACACGATGCCCCGCGGGCAAGGCAAACCATGCCGCCTCTCGTACCGGAGTCAAGTCAACAGCCCCTTGCAGCAAGGCAAAAACATAGCCGGCGACTACCCCAATCAAAATAGGTATGACAGCCAGGAAGCCTTTGAAGAATACAGATGCCAGAATCGCCACCGTTAAGGTGAAAAGCGAAATGCGCACATCCACGTTAGCCAAACTCACCTGCTCTCCGGAAAGCCCCGCCATCCCCACACCGGTGGAAGCCAGCCCCAACCCTATGACGATAATCACCGAGCCGATGACGACTGGCGGCAGCACCCGATCAAGCCAATCAACGCCAATCAAAGATATTACAAGAGCAACCAGAGCGTAAAGAAGGCCTACGGCCGCAGCACCGCCCAATGCGTAGCTTGGTCCATATTGGGTGCCTACAGCAATCAAGGGCGCAATAAAGGCAAATGAGGAGCCAAGGTATGCGGGAACTTTGAACTGTGTTATGGCCAAAAATAACAAGGTGCCGGCACCGGCGGTCAAGAGCGCTACATTAGGGGGAATGACTGTAGTACCAACTCCGCCATTGACCAACAAAGGTACCAGTACCGTAGCACCAAACATAGCGAACAAGTGCTGAAGACCCAAAGGTATCATCTGGGCCATGGGTAGTTTTTCATGTACGTCTATCTTTAGTTCTGACATTTTACTACCTCCCCATAAATATGTAGAACATTGGCACTCCCCAACTTNAGTACTAGTCTTCCACCCCTCTCCAATCTCATTAATAGTCAGACTTCTAGTCGAACAGCTCGGGCTGCCCATGGCACAAAAAAACTGCTCCCCAAAGGGCAGCAGTAATGCCAGTCTAACAATTCGCCCTTTTCAGCCTCACGGGGCTGGTTTAAAGAGGTACTATTCCTTTGTCCCTACTACATATGGATACTATGCCGNGCCGATGGGCTCCTCAATCACCACCCGATCCTCACCGTCAGTCTCGGTAAGCATGACGCTAACTATCTCTCGTCGGGATGTGGGAACATTCTTGCCAACATAATCGGCCCTAATTGGCAGCTCCCGATGGCCTCTGTCAATGAGAACCGCCAACTGAATCTGGCGGGCCCTGCCAAAGTCAACCAAAGCATCCATGGCCGCTCTGGTGGTACGACCGGTAAAAAGGACATCGTCTACTAAGACAACTATCTTCCCGTTAATATTCCCGGGGAGCTTCGTCTCGTGAACCACTGGTTGTTCTGCAATTGTACTCAGATCATCACGATAGAGAGTAATATCCAGTATGCCTACTGGTATAGTCTTCCCCTCAATTCTCTGAATCTGCTCAGCCAACCTCCGGGCCAGGGGTACACCTCGAGTCCGGATGCCAATCAAGAGAAGATGCTCTACACCTCGATTGCGTTCCAAGATCTCGTGAGCTATGCGGATCAGGGCCCGACCAATGGCCGCTTCATCCATGATCTGGGCTTTTTCAACTAGGCCCACCTCTCGCCCTCCTCCTTGTCCATCGAACCGAAAAGCAAAATCTCCTTGCCCACGCAGATCGCAGCAAGGAGACAACAAACTCGTCTCAGATACCTTGCCGACCTCACAGGGCCAGTTTAAAGGCATTGTATTCCAAGCCAAGTGTATCACCGCATGCCGGCTTTGTCAACGCCATGCTGTGATGGCTGCCCCATCACAGTGCCCCTTTTCGAGCGTGCAGCAATCTGATATCGAAGTATAGCTAGTATCCTAGCCATATCTTCCGGTAGTTGTCCATTGAAAGCAAGTAAATCACCAGTTCTTGGGTGGATAAAGCCCAGATGATAGGCATGGAGAGCTTGACGGGGCATACCCAGCTTATTCTGTTTCGGCCCATAGACTCCATCGCCGACGATGGGATGGCCGATGTGAGCCATATGGACTCGTATTTGATGGGTGCGACCTGTCTCCAGATGACACTCCACCAAGGTATAGTCGCCGAATCGCTCCCGCACAATATAGTGGGTACGGGCAGCACGCCCCTTGGCGACTATTGCCATCTGCTTGCGGCGGACAGGATGTCTCGCTATGGGAGCATCAATAGATCCCTCACCTACGCCTATGTTGCCATGCACCAGGGCCAGATACCATCGCTCCGCTGTTCGCTCCTTGATCTGACGAGCTAAGGCTTTATGAGCAGCATCGGTTTTCGCAGCCACTATGACCCCCGAAGTATCCTTATCCAGCCGGTGGACAATACCTGGTCTGTGAATGCCACCTATCCCTGATAAGTCTGTACAGTGGGCAAGCAGAGCATTCACCAGAGTGCCATTGAGATTCCCTGCCGCCGGATGAACAACCATGCCTGGTGGCTTGTTGATGACTATAATATCGGCGTCTTCATAGATAACGTCTAGGGCTATTTCCTCCGGCTCCACCGAAAGAGTTCTGACAGGCGGAATTTCCACCTGGATTTGGTCACCAAGAGCAACCATGTACCCTGCCTTGACATGCTTGCCATTAACTGTCACCAGTCCCTGATCCAGCAGCTTGCGCAAAAAGGAGCGAGACTTCCCTGGTATGGATTGGGTGAGATAGTGATCCAATCGCAATCCTGTTCTACCCTCTTCCACAACAAACTGTAGCTGCCGTGCCCCTAGCTCCACATGCCCCACCCCCCTTTGTATTTGCTATCTGTATCGCCAATCAGCTATATGTTGGCTTCTTGCCCTGATCTGATGATTGACCAAAAAAGCAATGCTACGCCGGCAACGATTCCTACATCTGCCACATTGAACACGGGCCAAATTCTCACGTCTAGAAAATCGATAACATAACCAAACCGCAGCCGATCGATGAGATTGCCTATAGCACCGGATAGACCTAAAGTCAATCCGAGCTTAAAGCACAGCGGCTGCTTGCCAATCTTACGCCGGTTAGCCCAAACAATAGCCAATACCGCCAAAGTGAGGAGAATCAGCAAACCAGTAGCGTGTGCCAAGATGCCAAAGGCAGCGCCGGGGTTATGTACCAACGTCAAGTAGACCACATGGCCTGGTAAGGGCACTGAATGACCTACCTGAAGTTGCTGCGCAGCTATCCACTTGGTGATCTGATCAAATAGAACTAAGCATATGCCCCCAATTACGAAACCCAAAAGACGGTCTCCCTCCCCTAGCCTGGCTCTGCGCTCATATTAGCATAGACTCAAGGTACTAGGCAAGCTATGGTTCATCAAGATCATACTCTTCACCGTAGCCTCCGTCGGCTGGTCGTCGTCTTCTTGATTGTGGCAAGGGATATACTGTATCCCAGTTTGTGGAAAGAAGGCCTTCACTCTCTATTGCTTCGATGGGTTCCACAACGCCGATATTTTCATCGGCATTGATATACACTTCTCCATATTCCACGGAACCGGGAATATCTTGAGGGGTATTAGCGGTGCCGAAGCGGGCCACTGCCTGCCAAGTATCTTCAGCATCGAATCCTACCATATCGGGATCCGTCAGATCGTAGGGAAGAGCTAACTCCTCCACAGGGCGATACCTTCTGTCGCCTACACTCTCCTTTGTATTCTTGCACTCGAAACATTGTGTCGTCCACGGAATCGCCCTTANTCGCTGGTCATCTATGGGACGGCCGCAAGTTTGGCATATNCCATACGCCCCCACATCCATGGCCTCTATAGCACGGTTAGTATCATCTAGTAGGCGGCGGGTATTTTCTCGCAGCGCGATATCCTTCCCCCGTTCAAAGGTCTCCTGCCCTAAATCTGCTGCGTGCTGATCATAGCTGGATAGCTCGCCTATTGAATCCTTAAGTTGTCTGGATAGCTCTTTATCGATACTAGCTAGGGTGCGCTCTAGTTCTGCCTTTTCTCCATAGAGCTTGTCTCGTAACTCATCAAAGAACCCTTTCCCCATGATCATCATCCTTTTCTGGTGTATCATTGTTGTCTCGTCCATGCTTAAGGTAAGCGATGAAACTCTACTTCCACTATCCGGGCAATCTCTGCCAAAAACCTGCCAATCAAGGGTAGATTCAATGAAGCTATCTTGCCCAGAAGGTACAAGAAGATGGCACCCACCGCTGTAAATCCCACAGCTATACCAAAACCCCTAAACACACCTGCCAGAAAATTGAGATACAAAAGGCGTCGAGGACGACGAAATAGCTCGATATACTCAGCAATGCTGGCCCTTTCCATTGCTTCACCGAGTTCATCGAGCCGTCGGATCAACGATTCCATTAGCTTATTGTTGATCTCTGCCATATTTGACTATCCCCACCGAATCGCTCATGGAAATCCCCTATAGTTTGCCCTAGGGATACGACAAAATCACTTCCTTTTGGACAGTCGCGGCATAGAAAAATGCACCCCCGGCTAGATGTATCAAGAGCTGCGGTGGGTGCATTATCTTTCCGGCTGCCAGCCGTAGTTAGCCTTCGGTTACAACGTGGAAGCAGCGCTGGCACAGATCTGGATGGTCGCCTATACTTCCAACAAAGGTCGAATAGCGCCAGCATCGCTCACATTTCTTCCCCTGAGGCTTACGGACCAGTACTTTGATCCGTCCTTCCAAACCATCCCAAGCCTCGGCAGGAGCCACCTCGTTTTCGGAGGCAATTTCCACTTCGGAGACGATAAATAGCGCCTCTAGTTCCGGCAGGGTAAATTCAGCCAAAACCTTTCGGAAGCCTTCATCTGGATATAAAGTAACCGCGGCATCGTTGGAGCTGCCGATTGTCTTCTCCGTTCTAGCCATTTCCAAGGCCTTGTCTACTTCCCGTCGAATAACCATGCAATCGGCCCACTTTTCCCCTAGCTCGGCTGGAAAACGCTCTCGGTCGATCCTAGGCCAGGTAGTAAAATGTACGCTAGCAGCATCTTCTTGCAGCTCTGAGGGCAAGTGTTGCCATACTTCCTCCGCCGTATGGACCAGGACCGGTGCTATTAGCCGCACAAGCCCTAAGAGGATCTCCGTTATCACTGTCTGGGCTGCTCGACGACTCTTGGAGTTGGGAGCATCACAGTAAAGCCGATCTTTGATCACATCCAGGTAGAAGCCGCCTAAGTCTACTGCGCAGAAATTGTGCACACCGTGATACATAGTGTGAAATTCATAATCAGTGTACGCCTTAATAACTTTCTCCACCAAATCATAGTACTGATCGAGTATATACCTATCTACTTCCAAGAGATCCTTAGTAGCCACACGATGATCTGACAGGCTAAAATCTGCGATATTACCTAGCATGAACCGCATGGTGTTGCGAATTCGTCTATAGACCTCCCCCATCTGCTTTAGAATCTCCGGCGAGACCCGAATATCACCTCGGTAGTCCGCCGAGGCAGCCCACAGTCGAAATACATCGGCACCGTAGCGATGGATAATCTCTTCCGGGGCCACAGTATTGCCAACAGATTTGGACATCTTGCGGCCGTCCCCATCTACAATGAAGCCATGGGTCAAAACAGCCTTATACGGTGCCACGCCTCGTACTGCCACGGAAGTAAGAAGCGACGACTGGAACCAGCCTCTATGTTGGTCACTGCCCTCTAGGTAAAGATCTGCCGGCCAACGCAGCCCATCCCTTTGCTCGAGAACTGCCATGTGGCTGGAACCGGAATCGAACCAGACGTCCATAATGTCTTTTTCTTTAACAAACGACCCATGGCCACAAGCCTGGCACTTAGCCCCCGGTGGTAGTATAGCTTCTGCTTCATGGGTGAACCAAGCATCAGAACCTTCTCGACGGAATAGATCTGCCACCGCCTTGATAGTGGCTTCGTTTACCAACGCTTCGCCACAAGCTTCACAGTAGAAAATGGGTATGGGCAGACCCCAAAGGCGCTGCCTGGAAATGCACCAATCATTGCGCTCCCGCACCATATTGCTGATCCTATCAACCCCCCATTTGGGAATCCACTCAACGGCTTTGATAGCCTCGAGAGCCTCCTCACGGAAGTCCTCTATGGACACAAACCATTGCTCTGTAGCTCGAAAGACTATGGGGTTTTTACACCGCCAGCAATGCGGATACTGATGAACAAGCTCCTCTTCTTTAAGCAACAGGCCCATGTCCTTCAGATCTCCTACGATAACTTCGTTGGCAGCTTCCAGCTTCAAACCAGCGTATTTACCAGCCGCCTCCGTAAACCGACCCTGGGAATCTACCGGGGCGAAAACCGGCAAACCATACTTGACGCCCACGGCATAGTCTTCTAGCCCATGGCCAGGAGCAGTATGAACGCAGCCCGAGCCCTGCTCCAGTGTGACATGATCACCCAAAATTACAGGGCACGTCTTGTCCTTGAGGGGATGACGATATAGCACACCTTCTAACTCAGTACCGGACCAGCGTTGGAGAATATCTAGTTTCTCCAGATCGGCTGCTTCAGCCACCGCCGCCAGGCGCTCTTCCGCCACTATGAGCCTACCGACATCGCTTTCTACCAACACATATTTATACTGAGGATTCACTGCTACTGCTTCGTTGGCCGGTAAGGTCCAAGGAGTAGTAGTCCAAACCACTAGATATGCCTCGGCACTGTTGGGAACTCTCCCCTGGCCATCTACCACGGGAAATCTCACATAGATAGAATGGGAAGTATGATCTTTGTAGTCTACCTCTGCCTCAGCCAAGGACGATTCGCAATCCGCACACCAGTAGACCGGTTTTAGGCCCTTGTAAATGTAGCCTTTATTTACCATATTGCCAAAGATCTCAATCTGCTTGGCCTCGTACTTAGGATCCATGGTGATATAGGGTTCTTCCCATTCACCCCAGATGCCCAACCGCTCGAACTCATCTCTCTGCACGTCAAGCCATTGCATGGCAAAATCTCGACACTTCCTGCGGAAATCAACGGGGGATAGAGAATGGCGATCCACGTCCAATGCTCGAATCAAAGCAAACTCAATGGGTAATCCGTGGACATCCCAGCCCGGGACATACGGACAATCATACCCGGACATGGAACGGGACCTGATCACTATGTCCTTTAGCACTTTGTTGACGGCAGTACCCAGATGAATATGCCCGTTGGCATAGGGTGGGCCATCGTGTAGGATAAACTGAGGCTG
>JGI24707J26582_10002402_pt1 | contig 14067 bp, 10 predicted proteins | sample BioPla1DNA1_FD_26582 | JGI IMG/M metagenome (IMG submission 26582) | reverse complement strand
TTATATTGCATTATATCCCTCCTTAACCAAATTCCTAAAAAATCACAGGTTTCCCCCTTGCTGCACTCACTATATAAAAAGCTGTAATGATAGGAATGTATAACTAACATGAACTATATGATACAGCCTGGGAACACACTGCATTTCATTAGTAAAAGATTTAACATTCCTATAGAATCTATATTAATAGCAACTCCGGAGGCTCTAAATCCCCCATCGAACATAATTTGCTAACTTAACCTACTGCTCTAGTAGAATAATTACCATTACATAATTATGATGAGCTGTTGATAGGTCTATGAATATCTCAAAAATTGGCTAGTACAAGGGACTAACTAACCATCTATCTGTATTTCATAATACTATTATTTTAACATAGTAGATTAGAATCCACAATATAAAAAACCTGAGTCTACTCAGGTTTTTTATCAAGGCTCTTTCTTTTTCCCAACCACTTCCATTTTAGATATTGAAACCTCAAAGGCCATCTTCTCCACTACTTCTCCTTCTGGAAGCTTTTTTTGGTAAACTCGGCTTTGGATTCTTCCCCAGACCTTGATGTTATCCCCTACCCTCAAGTGTTGTGAAAATCGTGCATTTCTCCCCCATGCTATAGTAGGAATATAGTCGGATTTCCCATAGGCTCTATTAACTGCCAATAAAATATCAGTTATTTCCCTGTTAAAGGGTGTAGTTCTATATACCGGTTCTTTGCAAACAAATCCATTTAGAAATATTTGATTGGGATTTTTTATGTCTTGATTCTTCAGATATGTTTCTCTGGTGAATACTGTCAAGACCAACCTGTTACTTCCATTTATAAATTTGTTATAAGACCTTAGCTGACCTTCTATTACTATCTCCGTTCCAGGAGCAAGATTAACCCCTCCCATCAAACGTTCGGATATGGTAACGGGCAACAAATCAATGTAACTACTAAGGCGTGGTACTGCTAGATCAAATTGATAAAAGTTTTCACCAAACATCTCATGGCTATATACCAAAGGTGTATTCACCCTACCCGCTACCACAACCTTATTGTTTTCCATTACGTGCTCCATCATACGGTCTCTCCCTTCCTTTCTCCCCTGTATCCATGCTTGTTCGCATTTCATAATCACCTTGCAGGGCCTCCCAAACACCATATTATTTCTATCTTTATTCATAACTCTAGTCTAATATGACTTGTGAATTGTTTTCTTCTGCATACCGGTATGATCTATATCATAGCTATCCTTGTATATCAGTTGTGATATGGGAACAAACTCATATCCTTGGCTAAGGAGTTGATCCAATATAGAGGGTAAGGTTTGGGTTATGTACTTTGCATTATTGTGGAACAAGACTATTGAACCTGGCTTTACTTTTTCTGTTACCTGCCGGTACATATGATCTACCCCTAACTCCTTCCAATCCAAGGAATCTACATCCCATTGAATTGGGTAAAATCCCATTTCTCTGCATGTATTGATAAGCAGATTGTTATAGTCTCCATAGGGAGGTCTAATTAGCTTTACTGCTCTTTGACCAGCAAGTTCATCTATTTTATTCTGGGTGGTTTTAATTTCCTTAACTATCTGCTCCTTACTTAGCTTACTCATATGAGGATGATTGGTAGAGTGATTTCCAATCTCGTGCCCTTTTTCTGCAATGAGTTTAACCTTGTCAGGATGGGCATCTACCCAAAAACCAACTAGAAAGAATGTACTTTTTATATTCCTAGCCTCTAGTATCTCTAGTATCTCATCAGTGAACTCGGTGCCCCAGGCTGCGTCAAAGGAAATAGATATCTTCTTGTCGTCCCTTTCAACGCAGTATATGGGTAACTCCCTATTTGAATTTAAGAAGACCGCGATGGAACTATCCCTAATGTTCACAGAATACACCACCGATGTCATAACTAGGCATAATATCAGCAATACCTTTGCTACTTTTCTACGCGATATGTAGATAACCCGCACTTTCTTATAACCTCCATCCCTTCTTACAGGTAATTGTCATCTCCTCTATTACTTTATTTATCCATGACCTTACTTATGACTATTAACCTTTTTTCCAGCTTAATTAATATCAGAAATTCTATCTCAGGTCAGGCCACATGTTTTTAATCTCACTAGAACTTTCTCTTTTTTGTATTAAAATCTGCCTTTACATTTCTGTTCAACTACGGTACAATTATTTTTGTAGGGAAACGCAAANATGTGGAAGAATTGAAGTTTTAATTCTGTCACATTTATAGCGTTTGTAGAATGGGTAGGATATTAAGTGTTTATCTTTATGATGTAGGATGGTAGGGTGGTAGAATCATTCATTCATACAACCACACTCCAATTGGAGTGTTTTTAATTTTCCCTATCCTGCGTCAAGCCCACTCATATGAAATCAAATATATAGAAATGGGGGACTTGATCATGTCAAATATTAAATTCTATCAAGGGGAAAATCTACCCTTAGAAATGCACAAGGTGAGTATCGTTCAAAAATTAAATCTAATACCCGTGGAAGATCGGGTGAAGGCTATACAGGAGGCCGGAAGCAATACCTTTTTGCTACGTAACCGTGATGTGTTCCTAGATATGCTCACCGACAGTGGTGTTAATGCCATGAGTGATCGCCAGTTGGCGGCCATGATGGTAGCTGATGATAGCTATGCCGGCTCAGAAACTTATTACCGCCTAGAATCAAAGATTAAAGAGATCTTCGGGAAGGATTTCTTTCTTCCGGCACATCAAGGTCGAGCTTGCGAAAACATTATTTCACAGGTTTTTATAAAACCAGGTTCTGTAATTCCCATGAACTATCACTTTACCACCACCAAATCCCATATTACAGTAAATGGTGGTCGCGTAGAAGAAGTTTTTATGGACGAGGCATTGAATATTAAAAGCAACCATCCTTTCAAAGGAAATATAGACATAGATAAGTTGGTGGCACTTATTGAAGAGGTAGGTGCAGATAACATTCCTTTTATACGTATGGAAGCTGGCACAAACTTAATCGGTGGACAACCTTTTTCACTGGAAAATATGAGGCAAGTGCGTAAAGTATGCGATGAATATGGTACTATGCTAGTTCTTGATGCTAGTCTCCTGCAGGACAACTTATACTTCATAAAAGTGCGAGAGGAATCCTGTCGAGATATGAGCATTAGGGAGATTACCCGTGAAATTTCAGATCTATCCGATATCATCTATTTCTCTGCTCGGAAGCTTGGTGCTGCTAGAGGTGGGGGTATTTGTACTAGTAGACCAGAGTTAGCAGACAGCATGCGAGAAATGGTACCTCTGTATGAAGGCTTTCTTACCTATGGAGGTATGTCAGTCCGCGAGATGGAAGCCATAAGTGTAGGTCTAGAGGAAACCATGGATATGAATGTCATCGACCAAGGGCCCCAATTTATTGCCCATATGGTGAAAGAGCTTGAGCAAAGGGGAATTCCTGTAGTAACCCCTCCAGGGGGCCTAGGGTGTCATGTAGATGCTATGGAGTTTGTGGATCATATTCCCCAAGAGCAATACCCTGCAGGGGCATTGACAGCTGCAATCTATATTGCCGGCGGAATTCGCGGTATGGAGCGGGGAACCATGTCAGAACAAAGAGATGAAGATGGAAACGAAACCCTATCTAATATGGAGCTGGTACGTTTGGCATTACCTCGCAGGGTGTTTACCCTATCCCAGGTACAGTATGCCGTGGATCGCATTTCCTGGCTCTATGAAAACAGAAGACTTATTGAAGGTTTGACCTTTGTTGAAGAACCCAAGGTGTTACGCTTCTTTTTCGGAAGGCTGGCTCCTGTATCAGACTGGCAAATTAAACTTGCACAAAAATTCCGTGAGGATTTCGGGGACAGCCTATAAACAACATCCTCAAAATACTATTCTCTAAAAAGAGCAGGCTCTGAATGAAGATTCAGTCCCTGCTCTACTTAATAAACAGGCTTTCCGAATGTAATAAGCCTTAGTTTTTCTCCAAAACAGTTATGAAGTGAAGGTTTAATAGTCATATTACTCATTGTAATTCCTATAGACATGCTCTACAGCATTATCCATAAGGACCATCACTACAGAGCTTCCTCTGCCTTCTCTCGGTGCCCTAGGAAGCTCATTGGTATTAATCCTTGTAATGCTACCATCTCTTTGCTGCATTATCAGCTCATAGGATTCTTTTGCATAGAAGGCACCTACTATATATCTGCCATTTGCTCTGTTCTTATAGAAGGTAATGGTTTTAAACCCAATTCCTCCTCTGCCCTGGGCCTGGTAATCTGCTATAGGGGTCCGCTTACCCACGCCCCGATCCGTTACTACTATCATGTCTCCTTCTTCCTCTATTTGCGCACCAAAGATTACCCTATCTCCATCCTTTAGTTGTATGCCCTTTACCCCTCTGGCTGTTCTACCCATTGCATTTACTTCACTGTCCTTAAACCTAATACTCATACCATTAGCAGTAATAAGCATTACTTCCTCGTCCTGAGCTATTAAATCCGCACCTATCACATAGTCTTTAGCTTTTAATCCACAGGCCTGAATTTTGCTCCTCCTAGTGTCGTACTCCACTAAGGAGGTTTTCTTTATCATTCCCTGACTTGTGTAAAATTGGATAAAGAGATCTTCAGAAAACTCCTTCACGGAGAAAAGGGCTACTATCTTCTCCCTTATTTCAAAGCCTTTGATTAAGCTTACCAGCTGGACACCCTTGTCTCGCCATTTCGCTTCAGGTATTTCTAAAGAATTTAAGCTATAGCAATTACCTTGGTCCGTAAGCAGCAGTATCCTATGGTCGGTTTGGGAATCTATCAAAAACTCTATATAATCCATCTCCCGGGTGTCTACAAGTTCCACATCCTTGCTGGATCTGTTAAAAGATGCTTGAGGCACCCTTTTAATATCTTGATTTCGAGTAAGGACTACAACACATTCCTCTATGTGGATTAGATCTTCGGTCTTTATTTCTGCCTCGGAGCTATCCTTGATGATCTCTGTTCTCCTTGGATTACCATACTTTTTCTTAATATCTAATAGTTCCTTCTTTATTAGTCTAATAAGAAGTTTTTCCGATCCCAAAATTGCCTCAAGTTTTTCTATGGTTTTCTTGATTTCCTTATATTCCCTCTCTAGGGTAATGATCTCCATATTAGTTAGTCTCTGCAGTCGCATGTCCAATATAGCTTGGGCTTGGATTTCCGTGAGTTTAAACTCTCCCATCAAGTTCTTTCGAGCAATATTGGGATTCTTAGAGCCTCGTATTATGGCAATGATTCTGTCTATATTATTGATGGCTATTATAAGTCCCTCTAGGATATGGGCTCTGGCCTTGGCCTTGTCCAAATCATATTGGGTTCGCCGGGTAACCACATCCTTCTGGTGCTGAATATAATGACCTATAATCTCTTTTAGTCCCAACTGTTGAGGCCTTCCCTCGGCGATGGCTACCATATTGGCTCCGAAGGTTACCTGTAAATCAGAATACTTATATAGATAATTGAGAATTTTTTCAGCATCCCCATCCTTTTTGACCTCAATGACTGCCCGAATTCCATCCCTATCCGATTCATCTCTAATATCAGCAATGCCTGTTAAAACGCCCTTTTTCTCTTCGCTGAGTTTTAGAATTTTTTCCAATAGTGTGGCCTTATTAACTTGATAGGGAAGTTCCTTTATAACTAATAATTTCTTTCCTCCTGATGCCTTCTCAATATCTACCTTGGCTCTGATAATTATTCTACCCCTGCCGGTCTTATAAGCCTTGCGAATCTCATCCTGGCCTATAATGGTTCCACCTGTAGGAAAATCAGGCCCCTTAATAAGGATTAGTAGCTGTTCTAGGGAAACATCTGGATTCTCCATTTGTAGTACTACTCCATCAATAATCTCCCCCAAATTATGAGGGGGAATATTGGTAGCTAGGCCTATGGCAATCCCCGAGGCGCCATTGACCAGGAGGTTGGGAAAGCGGCCAGGTAGCACATTGGGTTCCTTAAGGGTATCATCAAAGTTCAGACTGAAATCCACAGTATCCTTGCCAATATCCCTTAAGAGTTCCATAGCCAAAGGAGTCATCCTAGCCTCCGTATAACGCATGGCAGCGGCTGTATCACCGTCCACTGACCCATAATTCCCTTGACCATCTATAAGGGGTGCCCTCATAACAAAGTCCTGGGCCATTCTTACCATTGCATCATATACCGATGTATCGCCATGAGGATGATATTTACCCAAGCAATCTCCCACTATTCTAGCAGATTTTCTATGAGGTTTCTCTGGAGTTATACCCAGCTCATTCATGGTATATAAAATTCTCCGTTGAACTGGCTTCAATCCATCCTCTACCCTAGGCAGGGCTCTTTCCAATATAATATACTCTGCATAGGGCATCATGGATTCATGCATTACCTCCTCCAGAGGTTTTTTTATAATTAAATCCTTATTTTGAGCAAACTCATCCACTGCTTTTCTATTCTTAGCCATCAACTATACCCCCATATCCTGAAAAACATCAATTTTATTGAAGTTAGCATAGGTGTTAATATATTCACGCCTAGGATCCACCTTATCCCCCATCAATACTGTTACCAGCTTGTCCGCCTGGGCCCCGTCTTCTATATTAACTTGAATAATAGAACGGTTCTTGGGGTTCATAGTGGTCTCCCACAATTGACTTGGATTCATTTCACCTAAGCCCTTATACCTTTGAACCGTGTATCCTCTCCCTATTTTTTTTATCTTCTCCCTTAGTTCCTCTTCATTATAAGCATATTCTGTTGTCTTGCCTTTGGATATTTTATAAAGGGGAGGAAGGCCGATATATACATGTCCCTCGGTAATTAGCTCCTTCATATACCTAAAGAAGAAGGTAAGCAATATGGCACGGATATGAGCGCCGTCCTGATCAGCATCAGCTAAGATTATAATCTTGTCATATTTTAGGTTTTTTATGTTGAAGTCCTCATCAATGCCCGTGCCCAATGCGGAAATAATGGTACGAAACTCCTCATTTCCTAGAACCTGATCAAGCCTTTTTTTCTCTGCATTTAAGGGCTTCCCCCTTAATGGTAAAATAGCTTGAAATCGTCTATCTCGACCCTGTTTTGCAGAACCCCCTGCTGAATCTCCCTCTACTATAAAGAGCTCATTTATGGAAGCGTTTCTACCGGTACAGCTAGCTAGTTTGCCTACTAGGGGAGCGCTTTCCAGGCTATTCTTCTTCCTGGTTATTTCCCGCGCTTTTCGTGTGGCTTCCCTAACCTTAGCAGCCTTAATAGCTTTTTCAATGATAAGCTTTATAACATGATCATTAGTAGTTTGTTCTACAAAGTATACAAGCTGATCCGTTGCAATAGTCTCCAATGCAGTTCTTGCTTCGGAGTTGCCCAGTTTGGTTTTTGTCTGCCCTTCAAACTGAATATCTCGCATCTTTACAGATATAACTGCTGTCATACCTTCACGAAAGTCCTCTCCTCTTAAATTCTTATCCTTTTCCTTCAAATAGTTAAACTTACGAGCATAATCATTTAACACTTTCGTTATGGCACTTTTGAATCCTGTTTCATGGGTCCCACCTTCACTGGTAGGAATATTATTTACATAGGAGAATATGCTCTCGGTATATGAATCGGTATATTGGATTGCAATTTGAGCAGAAATATCATCCTTCTCTCCTTCTAAGAATATTATCTCAGGATGAATTGTATTTTTATCCTCATTTATGTATTCAACAAAATCTATCACTCCACCACTGTATAAAAAGACTTTTCTAGTGTCTTGTCCTTGATCATGATCCTTCCTTAAATCATTTAAGATTATCTTAATGCCCCTATTTAGGAAAGCTAACTCCTTTAGTCTTTTAGCTATAGTATCAATACTAAACTTAATATCATCAAAAATCCTATCATCAGGTAAAAAACGAATACTAGTTCCTGTCTCCTTGCTTTCTCCTATTTCCTCCAGCCCTGTAACAGAAGCACCGGCTGCTATCTTATTAGTATTCTTATCATATAAGCTCTCAAAACGCTGTTTATAGATCTTGCCGTCCCTCTTTATTTCCACCTCTAACCATCTAGATAGAGCATTAACTACCGCAGCACCTACCCCGTGAAGACCCCCCGAGTAGCTATAGTTTTCATTATTAAACTTACCCCCGGCATGCAGCTGGGTAAAGACCACTTCTACACCGGATAACTTCATTGTCTCGTTTATATCTACTGGTATTCCCCTTCCATTGTCCTCTACCATTATGCTGCCATCATCCATTAATGTAACCTCTATCTTGCTAGCAAATCCGTTAGCAGCTTCATCTATAGCATTGTCAACTATTTCCCATAACAAATGATGTAGTCCCCTAGAACCTGTCGTTCCTATATACATTCCCGGACGCATTCTAACGGCTTCCAAACCCTTTAATATCTTTATATCATTGGCATCATAAGCCTTATCCATAAATAAACCTCCCAGTCATGTGAACGTATGTTCCTACAAATCTTCCTTTACCATTATAGTATAATAAATTCCTAATTACAAGCAACCAAAGAAAGATGCCTATAAATCAGTGTTTATAGGCATCTTCCTTCTGTTTCAGATATATTTCATTTAGCTTTCAGCTTCTAGTATATGTTTCGTTCGGTATAATGAGTATGGAGGATATCATGGGCCTTCTTGCTGTTAGGCTCTCCTAGATACTCTTCATACAATTTCTTTACCGATGGATTTTCATGGGACTTTCTAAGGGGTAGGTCCCTATCTTCCTCATATATAGCCTTGGCCCTTTCTATCTTGGGGTCTTTTTCCATATATGTCTTGGCCTTTACTATAGGCTGTCCACCGCCGGTTACACAACCACCCGGGCATCCCATTACCTCGATAAAATGATAGTCTTTTTCACCGGATTTTATCTGCTCTAGTAAAGCCTTAGCATTTGCTGTACCATGTGCTATTGCGGCACGTACAGTCATATCTCCAAGTTGAATTTCAGTCTCTTTTACTCCCTCGACTCCACGAACGGCGTGAACCTCAATATTGTCCATGGCCTCACCGGTAACCAATTCGTGTACAGTACGAAGTGCAGCTTCCATAACTCCTCCAGTAGCACCAAAGATAACACCGGCTCCTGTGGAATCCCCAAGGGCAGGATCGAATTCCTCATCAGGAAGCTTAGTGAATTCTACACCAGCTTCTTTTATCATCCTTGCCATTTCCCTAGTGGTTAGCACCACGTCAACATCAGGGTAACCTGTTGCACTTAGTTCAGGACGCTGAGCTTCGAATTTCTTTGCTGTACATGGCATAATGGATACTACAAAGACCTTCGAAGGATCCCAACCGTTCTTCTCTGCATAATAGGTTTTAACTACAGCACCCATCATTTGGTGAGGGGACTTACAAGAGGATAGATTATCTAAAAACTCTGGATAATAGTGCTCACAATATTTAATCCAACCTGGACTACAGGAGGTAATCATTGGCAGCTTACCACCATCTTTGATTCTACCCAGTAGTTCCGTTCCTTCTTCCATTATAGTCAAATCAGCAGCAAAGTCCGTATCGAATATTCGGTCAAAGCCCAATCTTCTGAGAGCAGCAACCATCTTGCCTGTAACTCTTGTCCCCATCTCCATGCCAAACTCCTCACCTAAAGCTACACGAACAGCAGGTGCAGTTTGTACAACAACATGCAGATCCGGATCGTTTAGGGCTTCCCATACCTTTTCGGTATCATTCTTCTCCCTCAAAGCACCTACAGGGCAAGCCGCAATACACTGTCCACAGTTGATACAAGGTACATCCTTTATACTCATATCAAAAGCCGGTTCAACCATGGTGTCGAAGCCTCTTTCAGTTGCACCGATTACTCCGATTCCCTGAACATCTCTACAAACGGCTACACATCGCCTACAAAGGATACATTTGTTGGGATCTCTAACGATGGATGACGAAATTGAATCCACGGGTCTGTCTTTACGCTCACCCTCAAATCTTATTTCATCTACTCCAAGGTTTTTGGAGAGATCCTGTAACTCACAGTCTTGACTCCTAACACAGGTTAAGCATTTTCTGTCATGATTGGACAGGATTAATTCTAGACTAAGTTTTCGTGCTGCTCTAACCTTTGGTGTATTAGTCTTTATGTTCATGCCATCTGTCACGGGAAATACACAGGAGGCTTGGAGGGAACGAGCCCCTTCTACCTCTACTAAGCACATACGACATGCACCAATTTCATTTATATCTTTAAGATAACATAGAGTAGGTATATCTATATTAGCAACTCTAGCAGCTTCCAAAGCAGTCGTACCAGCAGGTACTTCTACTTCCACGCCATCTATTCTAACTTTAATCATTTCCATGCTTCTTCACTCCTTTTTAGTCCCAACTTATCTTTTTACAATAGCATCGAAAGGACATTTTTCCATGCAAGCTCCACATTTTATGCAGGGATCTTGGTCAATAACATAGGGCTGTTTTCTCTGTCCACTGATCGCATTGACAGGGCAAACTTTTGCACAAAGTCCACAGCTCTTACACTTATCCTCAATAATAATGTACTGAAGAAGTGCCTGGCAGACTCCAGCTCTACATTTCTTATCTCTAATATGTTCTTCGTACTCCTCTCGGAAATACTCTATAGTACTCAATACTGGATTAGGTGCTGTTTGGCCAAGGCCACATAGTGAAGCAACTTTTATTCCTTCACCCAACTCTATCAGCTTCTCAATATCGCCTTCCTCACCTTTACCTTCAGCTATCTTATTCAATAGCTCCAGCATTCTCTTGGTACCTATACGGCATGGAGGACATTTTCCGCAGGATTCTTCAACTGTAAACTCCAGGAAAAACCTAGCAATATCAACCATGCAGTTGTCTTCATCCATTACGATCAGTCCACCTGAGCCCATCATGGAACCTATTTCAGTTAGAGAATCATAATCTATAGGTGTGTCTAGATGCTGTGCAGGAATACATCCTCCTGAAGGACCACCAGTCTGTGCTGCTTTGAAGCTCTTACCATTGGGGATTCCTCCACCTACTTCATAGATTATCTCTCTCAAGGTCGTTCCCATCGGTACTTCAACCAGACCGGTATTATTAATCTTTCCACCTAGTGCAAAAACCTTGGTTCCTTTACTCTTCTCTGTACCAATGGCCTGTAGCCATTCAGGTCCATTTATAATTATCTGTGGGATATTGGCATAAGTCTCTACGTTATTGAGCAAGGTAGGCTTGCCAAAAAGCCCCTTCACCGCAGGGAATGGTGGTCTGGGTCTTGGTTCACCTCGATCTCCCTCAACGGACGCCAAGAGAGCAGTTTCCTCACCGCAAACAAAGGCTCCTGCACCTAATCTTATTTCAAGATCGAAACTAAAGTCTGTTCCCAGAATATTCTTTCCAAGTAATCCATATTCCCGTGCTTGAGCGATTGCTATAGTCATCCGCTTTACAGCAATTGGGTATTCTGCACGAACATAGATATAACCTTGGTCGGCACCAACGGTGTATCCAGCAATGGTCATAGCTTCTATTACCGCATGAGGGTCACCTTCTAAAATACTACGATCCATAAATGCCCCCGGATCTCCCTCGTCAGCATTACATGCTATATATTTTTTATCTCCTTGAGCTTTATAGGTAAACTCCCATTTTAATCCCGCTGGGAAACCTGCTCCACCACGACCTCTTAATCCAGAAGCTTTAATGGTCTCAATTACATCTTCAGGAGTCATCTCTGTTAATACTTTACCCAGTGCCTTATAACCATCAAAGGCAATATATTCATCAATGCTCTCTGGGTTGATAACACCACAATTCCTTAAAGCTATCCTCTCTTGTTTTTGATAGAATGGTACTTCGTCCAAGGATTTGATTTCTTCATCCTGGTCAATGCTATCGTGATATAAAAGATGCTTGACGATTCTTCCCTTTACAAGATGCTCCGATACAATTTCAGTTACATCTTCGTCCTTGACCCTGCTATAAAATGCTCCTTCTGGATAAACTATAACAATAGGTCCTACTTCGCACAGCCCAAAACAACCAGTCTGTACCACTTGTACTTCCTTGTCTATACCATATTCTTTTAGATCTCTATTGAAATGCTCTATTATATTCGATGAGCCTGAGGAATGACAACCTGTTCCCCCACAAACTAAAACATGAGAACGATAAAGTTCCATATTTTCCAACCTCCTTACTCCTTAATCCTTCTTCTCTACTGCTCCTATTATAAATTCTCTTACAACTTGACCGTTTACTAGATGTTCTGAAACAACTCGCTTAACCTTCTCAGGAGTCATATTTACATATGTTACCTTCTCTTCACCAGGCATATAGACTTCTACCATTGGCTCTAAACGGCATACGCCAATACATCCTGTTTGTGTAACGGTTGCATCTAATAAACGCCTGTTTTGAATCTCTTCTACAAAGGCCATGAGTACTGGTCTTGCACCTGCTGATATTCCACAAGTAGCCATTCCAACTACAACTCTTGCTCCTTTTCTATCTTTTCTTAGATTGACAGATTCTAAGGTTCTTTGTCTAATTTCTTCTAATTCTTTTAAGGTTTTCATTATTGGACACCTCCATTTATTTCATTAAGCCCCTTACTAATATAGGATTGAATCCAAGTTATTACTTCAATATGATCAATAGGGAGTTCTCCTATTACATTACGAATTTCCCTAGTATCCAGTTTTAATTCCCCATAATTAGTATTATGGCTGTATACAAAGTCTATCTCAGGGTTACATAGAATCAAGGTTACTATGGTATCATCCAGCTTCCCAAATGGAGGCCGATCTATATGTCCAAGTTGTAGCCTAGCTTCTATTCGGGTTCCCTTGCCTACTGTAGATTCTAGCTTTAAATCTCCTTTACATCTTCGAGCAGTAGCCTTAAAGAGTGGTATACCTAAACCCACCCTTCGGGTTGTTCGCGTGGTGTAAAAGGGATCAATTGCCTTTTTTATGGTCTCTTGGTCCATCCCCTTACCATTATCCTCTATAGCTATATGAAGCCAATCTTTTTTCTCGTCTTCATGAATGGTTATTTTAACGAGGTTAGCTTTAGCTACTATAGAATTCTGTATCAGGTCCAGTAAGTGTAGAGATAGATCCTGCATGATGCTTATTCCTTATACTTGGCGACTATTTCCTTTATATCTTTAGTTTCTAATCGCCCATAGACATCATCGTTTATCATAATAATAGGTGCTAATCCACATGCTCCTAAGCATCGGGTAGCTTCTAAGGTGAATAGACCATCTTCAGTCGTATCTCCTGGCTTCATATCCAACTCCTTGGACAGCTCATCTAAGATAGCCTGAGATCCCTTTACGTAGCAAGCTGTACCCATGCATACGCCTACTTTATACTTGCCCTTTGGTTTCAGTGTGAACTGAGAATAAAAGGTTGCAACTCCATAGATATCGCTCACAGGGATATCCAATTCTTTAGATATATATTTTTGCACATCCAAGGATAAGCAACCAAAAATCTCCTGAGCACTATGAAGGACTGGCATAAGTGGACCTTCTTTACCTTTCCATTGATCGATTACTTTTTGAAGTTCATCAAACATTTCTTTTTGGTCTAAAGCTATATCTGACATTTAGCCCCCTCCTTTAAGGAAAATAATAAATATTTTTATAATATTTTATGCTCTTTAAAAAAACCATCAATATTGTAACATATTTTTTTGGAGTTGTCATTTTTTTAACGAAATATATTAAAAAAATAATGTGTTTATTACACATCACAAAAAAACTTCCTATATCTCCCTATTTAAAGTCTATATATTTGTGTTTTTTTCCGTGTTTTGTCAATTTATACTCTTAGCTTAAATGTTTTTAAATTATCTTCAAGGTCTTCCAAAGGTTCTTATGCCTACTGCTCTCAGTATTTTGTTATATCATTGTCACTTTGCCTTTTCTAGACCTCTAAGTATACATAAAACCGATAGTTTGTCTATTCTGAAAAAAGTCTCTCGTTCTAATATATCCCATAGGTGATGGGCATCGGAAGAGTAAAAGGTGTTTTGTGCTGTACAGCCTAAAGGAAGTATGTTGCAGTCT
>JGI24707J26582_10002398_pt1 | contig 14094 bp, 10 predicted proteins | sample BioPla1DNA1_FD_26582 | JGI IMG/M metagenome (IMG submission 26582) | reverse complement strand
GAGGACGTGGCGGGCGACCCTGCATGATATCCTCAATCTGGTCAGCATCAATCGTTTCCCACTCCATCAACGCCTTAGCCATCGCATGCATCTTGTCTTTATTGTCTTCAATCAGCTGACGGGCAACTGTGTATTGCTCATCAATAATCGTTCTGATTTCAGCATCTACCTTTTGCATAGTAGCTTCAGACATTTGTGAAGAACGAGTCATCTGACGTCCTAAAAAAGGATCAGTGTCATTTTCCGCATAGACCATCGGCCCTAAAGAATCAGTCATACCGTAGCGCGTGACAATATCACGAGCAATCTGCGTTGCTCGCTCAAAGTCATTAGAAGCACCAGTCGTCATCTGATTCATAAAGACTTCCTCAGCAATACGACCACCAAACAAGACAGCGATCATATTGAGCAACCGCTCCTTATCCATACTATAGCGGTCACCTTCAGGTAACTGCATAGTCACCCCTAAAGCGCGACCACGAGGAATAATTGTGACCTTGTGAACTGGGTCAGTCTTAGGTAGCAGTCTAGCAACGATAGCGTGACCCGACTCATGATAAGCCGTATTTAAACGCTCTTCCTCAGGCATCACAATAGAACGACGCTCAGCACCCATGATGATTTTATCTTTAGCTTGCTCAAAGTCGACCATATCGACCATACGCCCATTGCGACGAGCGGCAAATAGAGCTGCCTCATTAACGAGGTTGGCTAAATCTGCTCCCGAAAAACCCGGGGTACCGCGTGCAATAATGGACGCATCGACATTAGGTGCCATATGAACTTTACGCATATGAACCTTAAGGATCTGTTCACGACCCCGCACATCAGGTAAGGAAACAACCACCTGACGGTCAAAACGACCAGGACGCAATAAAGCTGGGTCCAAGACATCAGGGCGGTTAGTTGCGGCAATCACAATCACACTTTGACCGGACTCAAAACCATCCATCTCAACCAACAACTGGTTAAGTGTCTGCTCACGTTCGTCGTTACCACCACCAACACCTGCACCACGCTGACGTCCTACGGCATCAATCTCATCAATAAAGATAATGCACGGCGCCTGCTTTTTAGCTGTTTCGAACATGTCACGGACGCGTGAAGCACCTACGCCGACAAACATCTCTACGAAGTCAGAACCAGAAATTGAAAAAAATGGTACTTTCGCTTCACCAGCAATTGCTTTAGCCAGTAATGTCTTACCAGTACCAGGTGAACCAACCATCAAGACACCACGCGGGATACGACCGCCTAAGCGCTGAAAGCGGGATGGGTCTTGTAAAAACTCGACAATCTCGCCAACTTCTTCTTTGGCCTCATCACAACCAGCGACATCGGCAAAAGTAACGCGATTAGTATTTTGATCGAGCATGCGTGCACGAGACTTACCGAAGCTGAAAGCTCCACCCTTGCCGCCACCCTGCATCTGACGCATAAAAAATATCCAGACGCCAATAAGCAAGAGCATCGGGAACCAAGAGAGTAAAGCACTTAAAAAGAAAGAAGGCTGCTCAGGCGGACGCGCTGTAACCTCCACACCGTCACGAATCAGATCACTGACCATCCAGAGATCGCGTGGCGCAGTCAAAGTATAGCTACGACCATTTGCCGGGGTAGCCGTGAGCGTATCTCCCTGGATTTCAACTCTAGACAACTTACCCTGCTTTGCATCTTCCAAGAATTGCGAGTAACTTACGGTATCAGTAGTCACCGATGGTGCATCTAGCTGCCTAAACACCGTAAATAGAACCATCGCAATTACCGCCCAGATGGCAAATTTCGAAAAGGAATTATTCAAGGCATGGTACTCCAAAAAAAACTGAATCTTATAATAATAAAACACTAAGCCAACGAAATACAGCTAAATGTAAGATTTCAGCTTAATTTCCATTGATAATTGTTTATGTCTTATTCTAACTTAGTATAGTGGGGACAAAAAACTATAACTCAAGAATTCTGGTAATAAAAATATATAAATAATAGTTAGTCTACTTTTTTAGACCTTTAGCAACTAAAAAAGTTTCAGCCGAGCGATCGCGCGAGGCCTTTGGCTTGCGTTCGACTACTCGCTTAAAGTGCTGCTTAAACATCTCGACAATTTGAGAAAATCCGCTACCATGAAAGGCTTTAACCACGACTGCTCCCTCTGGTTTTAAATGTCCTAAGGCAAATTCTAGCACTAGCTCACAGACATGCTGGATTCTAGCGGCATCAGCAGGACCTACGCCAGAAAGATTAGGTGCCATATCTGAAATGACCACATCTACTTGTTGCCCCCCTAGCCTTTCCTCTAATTCATGTAAGACCTCATCCTCACGGAAATCACCCTGAAAAAACTCCACGTCAGCAATGGGCTCCATCGGTAAAAGGTCAAGTGCAATCACCCTTCCATCCAACTGCCCTGCCTTGTTTAGCAATCTTTCTCGCGCAACCTGAGACCAACTGCCAGGTGCAGCGCCTAAGTCTACTATAATATCCCCTTGACGCATTAACTTTTCGGTATCTAAAATCTCGATAAGCTTATATGCAGCCCTTGCTCTATAGCCTTGTTGCTGAGCAAGCTTTACGTATGGATCATTAATATGTTGATGTATCCAGTTTTTGGAAAATTTCTTTTTGGCCATTGCCAATAATTCCTCAATAATTCCTATGTCTATACTTGAATTAGCTTCTAAGGAACGTAGTGCGCTACGTTCTGCGGCTCATGCCCTAAAACCAGTTGTACAAATTGGTGATAACGGCCTAAGTGATGCCGTCTTAAAAGAAATCGATCGCAACCTAAATGCTCACAGTCTGATCAAAGTGAAAGTTGCTTCCGATATTCGCCAGGAGCGCATTGATATGCTCGATAAAATATGTGATGAGCTATCTTGTGCCAATATCCACCATCTTGGTAAGACCTTAATTTTATACCGTCCCGGCAAATCCGTCATAGAGACTGAGCCCTATGATGAATTTGCTCCTGAAAACCAACGTAGTCATCGCAAAGCGGGTGAAGTTTATACACCTAAACGACTCGCTGCAGAGGGTAAAAAACTAAGCCGCCCATTTAAACCTGCCAAAGCTAAGCGTCCGGAATCCAATCGAGATATCGCCAACGCTTTCTTCGGTCGCAGCTCAGCTAAAGCAAGCAAAACAACCACTCGCCGTCGCCCAACTAGTGCCTTAAGCTTAAGAGCTGGCCGTCGAAAAACTGACTAGAGAGTATTTATATCTTATAAGTCGTTGCTGTTGAGTCAACAAATAGTGCTTGTTATATAAAACACCCCCTCATTTCAGTGATGAAGTGAGGGGGTGTTTTGCTTAAAGTGCTTATACTTTAAAGAAAGTTAGAAATACTCTACCGATAAAATTTCAAACTCTCGCTCACCTGAGGGTACTACAACATTGATCACATCACCCTCATGCTTTCCAATTAAAGCACGTGCCACTGGACTTGATATTGATATCAAGTTTAGACGAATATCCGACTCAACATCACCCACAATTTGATACTTCAGCTGCTCACCTGACTCAAGATCTTCCAAGCCCACAGTCGCACCAAACACAATGCGATCACCTGCTTCAAGAGCTGTCGGGTCAATAACGTTTGCCGCAGACAATGCCGCTTCCAACTCTTTAATACGACCCTCTACAAAACTCTGACGTTCGCGAGCCGCATCGTACTCAGCGTTTTCAGACAAATCTCCGTGAGCACGAGCAGTTGCGATTGCATCAATCACAGCAGGACGCTCAACCGTCTTTAAATTATTTAATTCTTCGTTAAGACGCTTAGCGCCAGCCATAGTTAAAGGAATACCTGACATGATCTACCTCTATCATGAATTACAATTAAAAGAGCGCCCTGACAGTTCGTCTTTTAGGGCGCCAAAAATAAAACCCCGACCATCTGAGCCGGGGATTTTGATTACTATATTATGCTAAAAAAACACTTAAAAATCAAGTATTCTCACTCATAACGATGAGACTAAAAAGATCTACTACTGACGCTGTCTACCAATACTCAAAAGTTGATAAAGCAAAATAGCACCAAAAGTCGCCGTTCCAATCCCCTCAAGTTTGAACATACCCAATTCGATAGTGAAATTTCCCGCACCTAAAATAACTGCAATTGCTGCGACAATTAGATTGCGATTATCTGAAAAATCAACCCGATTAGTAACCCATATTCTAGCGCCAGCTACAGCAATCAAGCCAAACACAACAACCGACACACCACCAAGTACTGGAGCAGGAACACTATGAATCAGCGCTCCAAATTTTGGAGAAAAGCCCAAAACAATCGCAAAAATTGCTGCTATCACAAAAATAATAGTTGAGTAAATACGGGTAACGGACATCACCCCGATATTTTCACCATAGGTCGTTACACCGGTACCACCGACCGAACCTGCAACCATTGTTGCTACCCCGTCACCAACAAAGGCACGGCCTAAATACTTATCCAGATCACGCCCTGTCATCGCACTAACAGCACGTATATGACCCAAGTTCTCGGCAACTAAAATGATTGCTACAGGTGCAATAATTGTAATCGCAGAAAACTGGAACTCCGGTTTATAGAAAGTTGGCAAACCAAACCAAGGAGCAGCTGCTACAGCGCTAAGGTCGACCGGCACACCAAAACCAAAGATGTTACTAAAAACATAATAAGTAATATAAGACAGAATTAAGCCAATCAAGATTAGCAGCCTCTGTAGCATCCCTCTAGTGAACACTGCAACTAGACCAACACTAGTCATAGTAACAATAGCCATCAAGGCATCATAGGTTGAGCCACTTGCCATGGCACCACTGGCAGCAACTGGTGCAAGATTTAAACCAATCACTGAAACAATTGCACCAGTTACTACTGGTGGCATAAACTTTTCGATCCAGGCAGATGCATTACCCTTGGCATTAAAATGCCAGACCACTACACCGATAAGAGTATAAATCAGACCACATACAATGATAGCCCCAAGAGCTACACCAATATTGGGATTAAGGCCGGAACCGCTATACGCAGTAACTGAAACTACTCCGCCAATAAAGGCAAAGCTTGAGCCCAAATAACTAGGAACCTGTCCCTTAACGAAGAAGAAAAAGATTAAGGTACCAATACCCGACATTAAAATAGCTAAATTCGCATCAAAGCCCATCAAAAGAGGCCCTAATACAGTCGCCCCAAACATAGCCACTACATGTTGCACCCCCAAAATTAACGATTGGCCCATTGGCAATCGCTCATCAGGAGCAATCATTTGACCAGGCTCTAATCGATTAATCACACGCCATTCTGGAAACCATGGCGCTACCTCAGGATCTGGTGTTTGGTGCTGGATAATCTCTGTTTCTTCTACTTCCGCAGCGCTGACGCTCTCCTCGCCACTATATCCAAAGCCTACCGCCTCATCTGAAGTCGGTTGTTCCTTTTCCGTCATGCTATTCCCCTTGTTGTCTTATTCAATAATTGATGAGTAAAGCTATTTTGCGCTATAAGTTTAGCATGCGAGAGACAACTCATTAACACTTTGAAGTGCTAGAATGAAGCCTCAAATTTAAATCCACTTTAGGAGCAAAAATGTCGAGGCGTAGCACTGACTTATTAATTATTCGTCATGGTGAGACGGATTGGAATGCTTTGCAACGTTTACAGGGTTGGTCTGATATTGCACTTAATGATACTGGCAAACAGCAGGCTCAATTACTGAACAACTACCTTCAAAAAGAGTACCTACAGATAATTTATAGCGAGTATGGCTTAGAACCTTCACAAATTTATACTAGCGATTTGCAACGTGCCATACAAACTGCAGAACCCCTAGCTGATGAGCTAGCTCTCAGTATTCAAATCGAACCTGATTTACGAGAGCGCAATTACGGCAAACTAGAAGGTAAAAATTGGCGTGAAGCCTTAGGGCATCAAGATAAACATCAACATGTAGTCCCTAAAGACTTTGCGGCAGAGTTAGAAGTAGAAAGTTTAGGTGCTTTTGCCCAGCGTATTAATAGAGGGCTCAATGGCATCATCCAAAGATACCCCGGCGAACTGGTCGTTATTATCTCTCACGGCGGCGCTCTTGACATGATGTGGCGTCAATTCAAAGGACTAGCTCTTGATGCTCAACGCGAAGTTTTACAACGCAATACGACCATCAACCATGTGCGTTTTAATAGCGACAAATGGCAACTGCTTGATTGGGGGCATAAAGCACACCTCCAACCACAACCTTAAATTATTTAGTGATAAAAATAAAAACTCGGTATTAAAAAAATTAATACCGAGTTTTTAAAGTGCTTAGTCTGAATAAAAAGACTAGTGCATCTCTTTATGCAATTCTTGTAAAGAGTAAACATTCATACTCTTCGAAGCACGCATATAAAGCATTCCTTGAACTGCAGCATGAGCGCCGGCAATGGTAGTAAAGAANGTCAGACTACCAGCTAAAGCATTAGTCCGAATAGTCTTTGAGTCNTTAATTGCATTACGACGTTCTTCTACCGTATTGATGACCATATCGATCTCATCATTCTTGATCATATCAACAATATGAGGACGACCTTCGGTCACTTTATTCACGGCTTGTACTGGAATACCTGCATCACTAATTTTAGCGGCAGTACCACGAGTAGCTCTTAACTTAAAGCCTAACTCATGTAGTCCTTTTGCAATCTCCAAGGCCTTATCCTTATCCTGATCCCTAACACTTAAGAATACGGTACCAGATTCTGGCAATGAAGCACCTGCACCAATTTGTGATTTAACGAAAGCCTCACCGAAAGTTTTACCTACACCCATCACCTCACCGGTAGACTTCATCTCAGGCCCAAGAATCGTATCAACACCCGGGAATTTTACAAATGGGAAAACTGCTTCCTTGACGCTATAAAAAGGTGGAACTACCTCTTTTTCAACGCCCTGCTCTGCCAATGACAGACCAGCCATAGTACGAGCAGCGATTTTAGCCAATTGCAAACCAGTCGCTTTAGAAACAAAAGGTACAGTACGTGATGCACGAGGATTAACCTCTAATACAAACACCTCACCCTCTTGAATAGCAAACTGCACATTCATGAGACCCTTAACATCCAAGGCCTTAGCCATCAGACTTGTTTGACGCTTGATTTCCTCAACCGTTTCAGTATCTAAAGAGTATGGTGGTAAGCTACAACCAGAGTCGCCAGAATGCACTCCAGCCTGCTCAATATGCTGCATCACACCACCAATAAAGACCTGCTCACCATCGGCAATACAATCCACATCCACTTCAATTGCATTGTTTAAAAAACGATCAAGCAAGACTGGAGAGTCATTACTTACCTTAACGGCTTCACGCATATAACGCTCTAAATCGCTCTGCTCATGAACAATCTCCATGGCACGCCCACCTAAAACATAAGAAGGACGGACGACTAGTGGATAGCCAATTTCTGCTGCTTGAGTCAAGGCTTCACTTTCGGTACGAGCTGTACGGTTAGGCGGTTGACGTAGGCCTAGTTTTTGTAAGAGCTTCTGGAAACGTTCGCGATCCTCAGCGATATCAATTGACTCAGGACTAGTGCCAATAATAGGTACACCATTAGCCTCAAGATCACGTGCTAACTTAAGTGGTGTCTGCCCACCATACTGCACAATCATACCGACAGGCTTTTCAACCTCTACAATCTCTAATACATCTTCAAGTGTCAATGATTCAAAATAAAGACGGTCAGAAGTATCATAGTCAGTAGAAACCGTTTCGGGGTTACAGTTAATCATGATGGTTTCATAACCATCATCGCGCAAAGCAAAACTAGCGTGTACGCAGCAGTAATCAAACTCAATTCCCTGACCAATACGGTTAGGTCCGCCACCTAAGACAATAATTTTCTTCTTATCACTTGGACGTGCTTCACACTCTTCCTCATAGGTAGAGTACAAATACGCTGTGCTCGTCGGGAATTCGCCTGAACACGTATCTACTCGCTTATAAACTGGGCGAATATTGTTTTGATGGCGATTTTTGCGTATTTCTGCTTCTGTCGTATCTAGCAAATAAGCTAAGCGACGATCAGAAAAACCATTACGCTTTAATTCAAGCATAGTGGCCGGTTCAATGGCAGCCAAGGTCACTTTTTCAAGCGACAATTCAATATCGACAATCTCTTTGATTTGCTCTAGGAACCAAAGATCAATTTTAGTTAATTGGTGAACTTCTTCTAGTGTAAAGCCCTTGGCAAAGGCATCACCAACATACCAAATACGTTGAGGACCTGGTTCAGCCAACTCAACTTGCAATTTTTCTCGGTCAATGGTTACCTGATTTAGGCCATCAACACCTACTTCTAAACCACGTAAAGCTTTCTGGAACGACTCCTTGAAGGTACGGCCAATCGCCATAACCTCACCCACAGACTTCATCTGTGTCGTTAAACGGTCATTTGCTTGTGGGAATTTTTCAAAGGCAAAACGTGGAATTTTGGTTACAACGTAATCAATCGTCGGCTCGAAAGAAGTTGGTGTCAGACCATCAGTAATCTCGTTTTTCAACTCATCCAAGGTATAACCCACTGCTAATCGAGCGGCCACCTTAGCAATAGGAAAACCTGTCGCCTTTGAAGCAAGAGCTGATGAGCGTGATACACGCGGATTCATCTCGATCACAATCATACGGCCGTTGGCTGGATTAACTGCAAACTGGACATTAGAGCCACCAGTATCCACACCAATCTCGCGCAATACTGCAACTGATGCATCACGCATAATGCGATACTCTTTAGCAGTCAAGGTTTGCGCAGGAGCAACGGTTATTGAATCACCAGTATGTACACCCATTGGATCCAAGTTTTCGATAGAGCAAACGATAATGCAATTATCTGCTGCATCGCGCACCACTTCCATCTCGTACTCTTTCCAACCGAGTAATGACTCCTCGATTAGTAACTCGCTAGTCGGCGACGCCTCTAAACCGCGCTGACAAATCGTCTCGAACTCTTCGGGGTTATATGCAATACCACCGCCTGTACCACCTAAAGTAAAGCTAGGACGAATAACCACTGGGAAACCAGAGGTACCAACCTCTTCAGCAATACTGCGCTGTACTTCCCAGGCCTCTTCCATCGTGTGAGCAATGCCAGACTTCGCTGAATCAAGACCAATTTTAGTCATTGCGTCTTTGAACTTCATGCGATCTTCGGCTTTGTCAATGGCTGCTTCATTAGCACCAATCAACTCCACGCCATGCTTTTGTAAAACACCATGACGTCCCAAGTCTAAAGCACAGTTAAGTGCTGTCTGACCACCCATGGTAGGCAATAGGGCATCCGGCTTTTCCACCTCGATAATGCGCTCTACAGCCTGCCATGTGATTGGCTCAATATAAGTGACATCAGCCGTTTCAGGATCAGTCATAATGGTAGCCGGATTACTATTTACTAAAATAGTGCGATAACCCTCAGCCTTAAGGGCTTTACACGCTTGAGCTCCAGAGTAGTCAAACTCACAAGCCTGGCCAATAATAATGGGACCGGCACCAATAATTAAAATGCTTTTTAAATCTGTACGCTTAGGCATAATTCTCTACTTTTCTGCCATTAAATTAATAAATTGATCAAATAAGATCACATCATCATTCGGGGCTGTTGTTGCCTCAGGGTGACCCTGAAAGCCAAAGGCTGGACGCTCACTTAACTTAATACCTTGTAAGCTGCCATCAAATAAGGAAATGTGGCTTACTTTGACATGCTCTGATAGGCTATCCGCATCAACTGCAAAACTATGATTTTGTACCGTAATATGTACACGACCGCTCTCAAGCTCTTTAACCGGGTGATTAACGCCGTGGTTGCCTACCTTCATTTTGGAGGTTTTAGCTCCCGTAGCTAAGGCAAGGATTTGATAACCTAGGCCCAGTGCAAAAAGAGGAATACCTTGTTCTAAGAGTTGCTTAGTATTTTCAATAGCATAACTACAAGCTGCGGGGTCTCCAGGACCATTACTCAAAAAGATACCATCAGGGTTAAGAGCTAAGACCTCATCAACTGGCGTATCGGCAGGAACGACAGTCACCCGGCACTTTCGGTCGGCTAACAAACGCAAAAAGCTGTACTTAACACCAAAATCATAAGCAACTACATGATACAAAGACTCACTAAGCTCACCGTAGCCCTCTTGTAATTGCCATGAAGTCTGAAGCCACTCCTCGCTGCTCTTACGACTGACCTGTTTGACCAAATCCTGCCCCTCAAGACCGCTATGTGCTTTAGCCAATTCAATAGCCTTAGCTTCATCATCACCGACCATGATACATGCTGACTGGGAACCACCCTCTCGCAAAATACGCGTTAATTTACGCGTGTCTATATCACTAATCGCAACAATGCCATTAGCTTTTAGATAATCAGGTAAGGATTGCTCTGCACGGAAGTTTGAATAACGCAAAGGGCAACTGCGAATCACTAGACCCGCCACGTGGACTTTATCAGACTCGATATCTTCTGAATTAATGCCGCTATTACCAATATGGGGATATGTCAGGGTGACAATTTGTTGGGTGTAGCCGGGATCAGTCATGATCTCTTGATAACCAGCCATAGAAGTGTTGAATACAATTTCTGCTGTGCTATGACCCGCGGCACCGATTGAACGGCCTCTAAACACGGTACCATCAGCTAAAGCGAGAATTGCCGGCTCAACACCATTTTGATAAGCAAAAATGCTACTAGAGTGCGCCATAAAATCTCTTACATAAAAACTTAGTTAAACCGGTTTATTATATAGGAAATCTCTATGTAACTTAAGCTTTTATAGAAGTTCCTAGGATATTTAAAAGCACCCGCTATTAAGGAAGATATTTTGGCTTAACAATCGCTTAGGAGCTACCTAATATCATTGCATGAAAGCATGAGGACGACCCAAAGCATCATACTCAATATTTAAGACAACATTGCGCGTGTAGCGCTGAAGTGGTATACGATAATCATATACCACTAGCTGCTCACCTGAACCAACCGAACGTCGGCTATAAAGCGTTGGGTAAACAGTGCGACTATTGGTAAAGATATATAAACGTCCATCACCTTTTTCAGCCAAAACCTCACGCCAGCCACTCGCACTGGAACCATTGAGCGGAGCAGAAGAGCCATTAGTCGGCTCTAAGCGCTCTAAAAGCCAGATACCTTGGCTTTCTGCTGAGCTATTTGTGATTTCTTTGCAAGTAGCGAGCACCAAAGGACGTCCTTCTACTGAAAAGTTAACCGTATAGAAGCTTAGCTCACCAATCTCTTTGCCATCACAGACCTCCTGCATATTGGATAGTGCCGTGGGTAAATTACGTAACGCCAATGTAGGATGAACCACTGGAGCTCCAGCTAAAACTTCCTGGCTTCGACGAGCACTTTCGGAGTCAGTATAAACAGGCAAACGATCAAGATTTAACTGAGCCCATTCTGTCATGCGTGGTAGCAAGCGATTGAGACACGTCAAATTAGTGCAAGACTCAAGTGATTTGATATGTTTGGTTATTTCGTTAGCAAAAACTGTAGGACGCTCGGTATTTGCTAATAAGGTAGTGTAGTAATAATTCCAAGTCAATAGCTGGCGCGCAACATCCAAGTTCTGGCATAAGCCTGTAGGCCATTTGCGTAACTCTTGCTCTTGTGCACTAATGGCATCCACACCAAAGCGCTCATAGAGCAACCCCCCATCAACGCAGGGGTTAATAGCAACCTCATACTCAGCCTGTGAGAAGCCTAATAAATTATAAGCATTAGGAAAAGCACCGGCAGACGATGGCGCCAGTGACAAACACAAACCAAACAACAGAGTGAAACGCGAAATAAATCCTTTCAACTAAAACAGCCTCTTACAGGAACAAGGTCAGGGCAAAGGGTACTTATTAATTACTAGCTATGAGTCAACAAGCAAATAGACCCAAACATTTACTTACATTGAATTACACTCTATGCATAATATACTATTAAGACTATTCGGGCAATTACCAAGCCCCTGTACTGCGGTCTTAAAGAACCAAAGGAGGTTGGTCTACTATAAAGGTTCGGTTATTAGTCGAAAAAAGTAAAGCGAAGTTCCGAGATGTTACATTAAACTTTTAAACTTAAGGCGATTATAATTTATTAACCGTACCTTCATATCAAGTTACTATAATTTCAACCACTCACCTTTCACAACTTTTACAAACTGAATTTAGGTTTTTTTCAATGACTAGTCAATTAGAAAGTTTAGCTAAGCACACGACAATTGTTGCCGACACTGGCGATCTTGATGCCATTCGCCATCATCAGCCTACAGACGCAACAACTAACCCCTCATTAATTCTGAAAGCGACTCAAGATGAGCGTTACCGCCCTCTTCTTGATCAAGTGATCAGAGACTATCCAAATGCTGACACAGAGGGAATTCTTGACCATTTGTTAGTGCTATTTGGCTGCAAAATCTTGGAAGCAGTTCCTGGCCGCGTTTCCACCGAAGTGGATGCTCGTCTTTCATTTGATACCGCAGCCACCGTTACCCGTGCACGCCGATTAATTGAATTGTATGAAGCCGCTGGCATCAACAAACAGCGTGTCTTAATCAAAATAGCAGCGACTTGGGAGGGCATTGAAGCCGCTAAGCAGTTAGAGCAAGACGGAATCCATTGCAATCTCACCTTGTTATTTAGCTTACCGCAAGCTGTTGCTTGTGCCGATGCTAAAGTCCGCTTGATCTCTCCCTTTGTCGGCCGCATTTATGACTGGCATAAAAAACAAGCGGGGGCAGACTGGGATGAAGTAGCTCAATCCGGAGTAAATGACCCCGGCGTCAAATCAGTGACTACTATTTTTAATTACTACAAGAAATTTGATATCAAAACTGAAATCATGGGTGCAAGCTTTCGTAACATCTCTCAGATTCAAGCACTCACTGGTTGTGACTTACTCACTATCAGTCCCGATTTATTACAACAGCTCAATGACAATAACAATGAATTAAATCTCATACTTGATGCAGACAACACAAAGTCTTTGGAAATTGAAGAACTAAAACTCAATGAATCCAGCTTCAGATTTCTCTTAAATGAAGATGCGATGGCCACAGAAAAACTGGCTGAAGGAATTCGCAATTTTGTCGCAGATGCGATTAAACTCGATAAACTAATTGAATCTGCCCGCTAGACTCAGCAGGCACTGGAGGATGGAGCACCGTCATGACTTAAATGTCAAGACTTACGCTCCATCAAGGCCCAGGCAATGGTACCTGCGTCCACATACTCCAACTCACTACCCGCAGGCACTCCCCGTGCAATACGAGACACCTTAATATTATGAGGTTTTAGCAACTCACTAAGATAATGTGCAGTCGTCTCACCCTCAGTCGTGTAGTTAGTCGCCAAAATCACTTCTTCAATCTGTCCATCCTGCGCTCTTTCAATTAACGCTTGCAGACCTAAACTGGCCGCTCCTACCCCCTGAATCGGCTGCAACTTACCCATCAAAACATAATATAAGCCTTGATAGCTACGGGTAGACTCAATCATATTTTGATCGACTGGTGTTTCCACCACGCACAAAACAGAGTGATCACGCGCCTCATCACTACACGTTGCGCAAACCTCATCCATCGTGAAAGAATTACACAACTNACAGTGACGTAAATGATTGAGCGCATTATCCAGAGCCGCTGCTAACCTGAGGCCACCCGCAGGATCGTATTGCAGAAGATGATAAGCCATGCGTCTAGCACTACGCTCCCCTACCCCAGGGAGTTGACGTAAACTGTCAACGAGCTCTTCTAGTGGTTCTGAAAATTGGGGTTCAACCTTAGATCCGGTTTTAGTCAATGAACTATCTTAGAAATTAAAAGTGATCGTGATACGCTTTAGAATGGGAACTTCATTCCTGGAGGCATAGGCATACCTGCGGTAGCTGCACCCATTTTCTCTTCAGAAGTAGCTTGCGCTTTGCGTAAAGCATCATTAAAAGCGGCTGCAGTCAAATCCTCAAGCATATCCTTATCGTCTTCAAGTAAAGACGGATCGATAGTAACTCGTCTGACATCAAAGCGACAAGTCATGACGACCTTAACTAAACCACCACCCGCAGCACCTTCAACCTCAATTTCAGCTAAGGCTT
>JGI24707J26582_10002396_pt1 | contig 14098 bp, 9 predicted proteins | sample BioPla1DNA1_FD_26582 | JGI IMG/M metagenome (IMG submission 26582) | reverse complement strand
ATCCTTATTTGGTGTAAAGTGATCCGGTACTATGGCTACTTTACTCTTATCAAAAACTTCAGAAACACCAATTTTATTAAACTCCTTAACAGCCACAGGAGTAGTAATATCATTGCCTAGAACTAAGTCCAATTTAGCCTTGATTAATTGTCCAGCTTTCACTTGAGCTAATCCAGCATGAGCAGCCAGTATTTTTTGTGTCATGGTCATTCCCATATAATTACCCCCTTATAAAAAAACTTCCATTTTTTTCTCCATGTCTTTGATTAATTTATGCTCAATTGAATCTACTAAAGCAATCCAACTTGCTTCAATAATATCTGATGAAACTCCCACTGTTGTCCAATAGTCTTTTCCATCTGTCGACTCAATTAAAACCCTTACTTTAGAGGCGGTAGCTGCGCCTGTATCTAAAACTCGAACTTTATAATCAGTTAGATGTACTTCCCGTAACTCTGGATAAAACACCTCTAAAGCCTTCCGTAATGCTTTATCTAAAGCATGAACTGGACCCTCACCATCTGCAGCGGTAATCTCCTCTTTTCCGTCAACTGCTAGCTTNATCATGGCTGAAGAACTATGTCCAGCTGCGCTAGGTTGTTCACCAATTGTTCGAAACTGAATTAGTTCAAAAAAGGGTTTATATTTTCCTAGATATTTACGAACAAATAGCTCAAAGCTGCTTTCTGCTGCTTCAAATTGATAGCCCTGATGTTCTAATTCCTTTAAAGCGTGGACTAAACCATCAACTTCCTTGGAATCCTTAGTAAGATGCGGTGCTAGTTTAGAGATTTTCGCCAAAACAGTACTGCGTCCAGCTACTTCTGACATAAGAATTCGCCGTTGATTGCCAACTGCTTCAGGTGAAACATGTTCAAAAGATTTAGATGACTTATTAACTCCATCGATATGCATACCTGCTTTATGTGCAAAGGCACTGCGACCAACATAAGGATCACGTTCGTTTAATGTCACATTCGCAATTTCCGCGATTTGTCGAGCAGTAGAAGTCAGCTTAACCAACAAGTCCTCTGGCACACAATGATAGCCTTTTTTCAATTGTAAGTTTGGAATAATCGTACAAAGATTAGCATTACCACAACGTTCACCTAAACCATTAAAGGTACCCTGAACATGGGTTGCACCAGCTTCTACTGCCATGATTGAGTTAGCAACAGCCATACCCCCGTCATTGTGGGCATGAATACCAATTGTCACCGGGAATTTTTCCACTACTAGTTTGGTAATCTGATAAACATCTTGCGGAAAAGTGCCTCCATTTGTATCACAGAGACATAACACATCAGCTCCGCCAGCATGAGCTGCGGCTAAAGTTTCCAGAGCATATTCTGGATTATGCAAATAACCGTCAAAAAAATGCTCTGCATCATAAATAACTTCTTTACCTTGTGTTTTAAAAAAAGCTACTGTTTCCTGAATCATCCTTAAATTTTCTTCTAAAGTTGTGTTAATAATATCCGTTACATGGAAATCCCAACTCTTACCAAAAATCGCAACTGCCGGTGTATTAGCAGTTAAAAGAGATTGGACATTACGGTCATCTTCCACCGCAATGTCCCGTCTTCTAGTACTGCCAAAAGCTGTTAATTTAGCGTATTTTAAAGTTAACTTGCGCACCTCTTGAAAAAACTCTAATTCTTTTGGGTTAGAACCAGGGTTTCCAGCTTCAACATAGCTAATACCTAGCTCATCTAAAGCTTTAACTATTTTCAATTTGTCTGGAACAGAAAAGGAGATTCCCTCTGCTTGAGCTCCATCCCGTAAGGTGGAATCAAAAATCCAAACTTGTTTCACTACCTGATTCAACCTCCTTAATTAGCTTTAGTTCATCCATCATCTTATTAATCGCATTGAGATAGGCTAAAACACTCGCTTCTATAACATCCATACTTAAGCCACGACCATTATAATGTTTAGCACCTCTAGCGATTTTAATAGTAACCTCTCCTAATGCGTCCTTACCTTTAGTAACCGCCTGTAATGAAAAACTTTCCAAAGAGAAATCAAAACCAACAATTTTATCAATAGCTTTGAAGGCTGCATCAATCGGACCATCACCAGTTGATACTTCTTCAACTTCACGACCATGAGCTACTAAGCGAACCGCAGCAGTAGCGGTAATAGAATTTCCACTATTAATTACAAAACTTCTCAGTTTATACACTTCTGGAATACTAACAGCCTTTTGCTCCACTAGTGCTTCTAAATCCTCATCAGCCACAATTTTCTTTTTATCAGCTAGTTTTTTGAATTGTTCAAAGGCAATGTCTAATTGCTCTTTTGTCAAATTGTAACCAAGACTGATTAATCGATCTTCCACCGCATGTCGACCAGAATGTTTGCCAAGAACCATGCGGTTTTCTGTTAAGCCTATTGAGGCAGGAGTCATAATCTCATAGGTACTCTTATTAGCTAATACACCATGCTGATGAATGCCAGACTCATGAGCAAAGGCATTTGCTCCAACAATCGCTTTATTAGCCTGAACATGCGCACCGGTTAATGAGCTCACAAGCTTACTTGTACGATATATTTGAGGTGTAAAAATATTGGTTTTAGCTTGATAAAAATCATAGCGAGTAACTAAACCCATAACAATTTCCTCTAAAGCAGCATTTCCTGCTCGTTCGCCAATACCATTAATCGTACATTCCACCTGATGAACACCGGCTCTAATAGCTGCCAAAGAGTTAGCTACTGCTAAACCCAAATCATTATGACAGTGAACAGAAAGTTCCACCTGATCAATGTTTGGCACATTATTTTTTATGTTAGTAATTAGCTCAGCAAACTCCCAAGGTGTGGTATATCCTACTGTATCAGGAATATTAATTACCGTTGCTCCTGCATCAATAACTGCTTCAAAAACACGATACAAAAACTCTGGATCACTGCGAGTGGCATCTTCCGCAGAAAACTCTATATCCGAGCAATACTTCTTCGCATACTTGGTCATTTCAGTAGCTTGTTCTAAAACTTGGTCTGGGGTTTTACGCAATTTGTATTGCATATGAATATCTGAGGTTGCAATAAAGATATGGATGCGCGGGCTTTCTGCCTTGCGCACCGCTTCCCAAGCCAAATCAATATCTTTTGGTAAAGATCTTGCTAAACTTGCAATCGTACACTCTTTAACAGTTTCTGAAATAGCTTTAATAGCTGCTAAATCTCCAGGAGAGGCAATTGCAAAACCTGCCTCAATAATATCCACCTTAAGGCGTTCTAATTGTTTGGCTACCTCCAATTTTTCTTGTAAATTCATACTGCAACCTGGCGACTGCTCCCCATCACGTAGTGTAGTATCCAATATTTTTATCTGTGTAGCCACTGAAATCCCTCCTGTTATTGCTTAATCCAACTCATCATCTTCCGGAGTTCTTTACCTACTACTTCAATTTGATGTTCTGCTTCCATAGCTCTTCTCCGGTTAAAGGATGGTCGATTAGCTTGATTTTCTAAAATCCAGTTTTTCGCAAAAGTTCCATCTTGGATTTCACGGAGAACTTTGCGCATTTCATTTTTAGTTTCTTCGGTAATAATCCGCTTACCTACTGAATAGTCACCATATTCTGCTGTGTCACTAATGGAATAACGCATGTAGCTTAGACCACCTTGGTTAATCAAGTCTACAATCAGCTTTAATTCATGAAGGCATTCAAAGTAAGCACTTTCTGGTTGATAACCTGCTTCGACTAAAACTTCAAATCCTGCTTTAATTAACTCACTAACGCCACCGCATAGAACAGTTTGCTCACCAAATAGGTCTGTTTCAGTTTCTTCTTTGAAAGTTGTTTCTAAAACTCCAGCACGAGCGCCACCAATTCCAGCAGCATAGGCTAAAGCTAAGTCCATAGCATTACCTGTCGCATCCTGGTAAACTGCCACTAAACATGGCACACCGCGACCTTCTTGATACTGACTTCGTACAGTGTGTCCAGGACCTTTTGGAGCAACCATAAATACGTTAACATCCTCTGGAGGAGTAATTTGACCAAAATGAATATTAAAGCCATGAGCAAACGCTAAGGATTTGCCTTTTGTTAAATTTGGAGCAATGCTTTCTTGGTATAAAGCTTTTTGCTTTTCATCATTAACTAAGATCATGATAATATCTGCNTGTTTAGCGGCTTCAGCAGCTACCGCTACTTTTAAACCAGCTTCCTCAGCTAATTTCCAAGACTTACTTCCTTCATATAATCCAACAATTACATTTACACCAGATTCATGTAAGTTTAAAGCATGAGCATGCCCTTGACTACCATAGCCAATTACTGCAACTGTCTTTCCTTGTAATAAAGATAAATCACAATCTGCTTCATAATACATTTTTGCCATTTCTAAAATCCTCCTAAATTTAATTGTTATTATTATTTGTAATACTTAGATCACCACGTTGAAGAGCTGTCAATCCTGTTCTGGCCATTTCAATAATGCCATAAGGCTTCATTAAATCAATAAAAGCTTGAATCTTTGGCTCGTCACCAGTGATCTCAATTGTCAATGATTTTGGAGCAATATCGATAATCTTTGCTCGGAAGATGTCGACGATGTCATTAATTGCTGCTCTAGTTTTATCATCGGCCGCTACTTTTACTAACACTAATTCACGGTAAACTGAGCTCTCTGAAGTTAATGAGACTACTTTAATCACATCTATTAGTTTATTAAGCTGCTTTTTGATCTGTTCTAAAGTACTATCATCACCCCGAACTACGATGGTCATCCGGGAAAATTGACTGTTCTCTGTTTCACCAACAGATAAACTATCAATATTATAGCCACGGCGACTAAATAGACCAGCCACTCTACTCAATACGCCTGATTGATTATCCACTAGAACAGAAATCACATGTCGGCTCATAACTCCACCCCTTCTTATCTTACTCAGTCATTAAATCTTCAATAGCTGCCCCTGGTGGGACAATCGGAAAGACTTTATCATTTTGATCTATTTCACAGTTAATTACCACAGGACCCTTCGCAGCCAAGGCTTGTTGTAAAACTGTATCTACATCGGCCTTGCTAGTTAGGTTAAAACCAACAGCACCGTATGCTTCAGCTAATTTTACAAAATCAGTGGCTCGATCTATAGATGACTGAGAAAATCTTTGATCATAAAATAAATCCTGCCACTGACGAACCATACCTAATGCGCGGTTATTCATAATTACCACGATAATTGGTAATTGGTATTCAACAGCAGTTGCCAATTCATTGCAATTCATCCGAAAACTGCCATCACCGGCAATATTAAAAACTCGCTTGTCGGGACGGCCAATTTGTGCTCCAATAGAAGCACCTAAACCATAACCCATAGTACCTAACCCGCCAGAGGAAATAAATGTCCGTGGATGATCAAATTTATAATATTGCGCTGCCCAAATCTGATGCTGTCCCACCTCAGTTGTAATCACTGCTTCTCCTTCTGTTAAAGCATAAATCCGCTCAATAATATAGTGAGGTTTTAAATTGGAATCATCTTTATACTGCAATGGAAACCGTAGTTTCCAATCCTCGATCTGTTTTTGCCACTCTGAAGTTTCGGGTAATTCCAGTTGAGCTAATTTTTCATTAAGTTTTTTTAAAGTACTTTTCAAATCACCAATAATGTAATGATAGGACTGAACATTTTTATTTATCTCAGCTGGATCGATATCAATATGAAGTATTTTGGCCTCTGGTGCAAATTTTTCTACATTACTTACTACCCGATCACTAAACCTTGCTCCCAAGGCAATTAGCAAATCACAACGAGTGGCAGCCAAGTTAGATGTTTTCGAACCATGCATCCCAATTAAACCGCAAAACAAGGGATGGGTACCAGGAAATCCACCTAAACCCATTAAACTAAGAGAAACAGGAGCATTTAATCGTTCAGCAAACTGACACAACTCTGCTGAGGCGCCAGACTGAATTACACCGCCACCAGCATAGATTAACGGACGTCTACTCTCCTTCAGCAGCTGGATAGCTCGAGTAATGGCTTGATCAGTTATAGTACCAGTTTTTCGCGTAATCTGATACGGTTTTGCTGATTGAAACTCTGTTTTTTGTGCTGTAATATCTTTAGGTATATCGATTAATACAGGGCCAGGTCGTCCTTCCTGAGCAATGTAAAAAGCTTTCCGTACAATTTCTGCCAGATCCTTAACATCTTTGACAATAAAGTTATGTTTAGTAATTGGCATTGTAATCCCAGCAATGTCTACCTCCTGGAAGCTATCTTTACCAAGCAAGGATAAAGGCACATTGCCTGTGATAGCAACCAGTGGAACTGAATCCATGTAGGCAGTAGCTATACCAGTGACTAAATTTGTTGCTCCAGGACCTGATGTTGCTAAACACACCCCAACTTTTCCTGTTGCTCGCGCATAGCCATCGGCAGCATGAGCAGCACCTTGCTCATGGGAAGGAAGAATATGCCGAATATTATTAGGATACTTTGCTAAAGCATCATAGATATTTAAAACTGCTCCCCCTGGATAGCCAAATATCGTATCTACTCCCTGTTCCATCAGACATTCAAGGAGTATCTCCGATCCTGTCAATTGCATGATCTCACCCCTACTTAGCTTTTAATACAGCACCTGTATTTGCTGAACTGACCATTCGAGCGTACCGTGCTAAATAACCATGTTGTACTTTTGGTACTGGTGGAGTCCAGTTCTCCCGTCTTTTAGCTAATTCTTCATCAGAAACAGCTAAATGAATTGTACCAGCAATCATATCGATTTCAATAATATCGCCTTCTTGTACAAAAGCAATTGGACCCCCTTCTGCCGCCTCTGGCGAAACATGGCCAATTGACGCCCCTCGAGTAGCACCGCTAAAGCGACCATCGGTAATTAGTGCGACATCTTTATCTAAACCCATACCGGCTAAGGCTGATGTTGGCGCTAACATTTCGCGCATACCAGGACCACCTTTTGGCCCTTCATAGCGAATGACAACAATATCACCTTTATTAATCTTGCCGCCTAAAATTGCTGCTGAAACTTGTTCTTCTGATTCAAATACTCTGGCTGGACCACGATGTCTTAACATTTCTTCTGCCACTGCTGACCGTTTAACCACACAGCCATCTGGTGCTAAATTACCTCTTAATACTGCGATTCCACCGGTTTCACTATACGGATTATCAACTGGGCGAATCACTTTTGGATTACGATTAACTACGCCTTTTAGGTTGTCGGCGATGCTTTTACCAGTAACAGTAGGTAAACTTAAATCTAACAAGTCCTTCCGACTTAATTCCGCCATTACTGCCTGAACACCACCGGCAAAATATAAATCTTCAATATGATCTGATCCGGCAGGACTGAGTTTACATAAGTTTGGCGTTTTACTGCTAATCTCATTTACTAAATCTAAATCTAAGGTAATACCAACTTCATGAGCAATAGCTGGTAAATGTAAAATACTGTTAGTACTACAGCCTAGCGCCATATCTACAGTTAAAGCGTTTTTAAATGCTGCATCAGTCATAATATCTCGCGGTTTAAGATCAGCCTTTAACAATTTCATAACTGCTAAACCTGCTTCTTTAGCTAAACGAATTCGTTCGGCATATACTGCAGGAATTGTACCGTTGCCAGGTAAACCCATGCCTAATACTTCAGTTAAGCAGTTCATGCTATTAGCCGTAAACATACCAGAACAAGAACCACAACTAGGACAAGCGGCGTTTTCAGCAGCTAATAATTCTACTTCAGATAATCTACCAGCTTTAACAGAACCAACTGCTTCAAACATATTCGATAAACTAAGAGCCGGTGAATTATGATCCATATTACCAGCCAGCATAGGACCGCCACTTACTAAAATCGTCGGTATATTTAAACGACCGGCGGCCATTAACATTCCTGGTACAACTTTATCGCAATTTGGAATCAAAACTAAAGCATCAAATCCATGAGCCATAGCCATAATCTCAATTGAGTCAGCAATTACTTCACGACTGGCTAGAGAATAATGCATACCAATATGTCCCATAGCAATGCCATCGCAAACTGCAATACAAGGGAATTCCATAGGAGTTCCACCGCCCATGCGAACGCCTGCTTTAACCGCTTCCGCAATTTGATCTAGATGAATATGGCCAGGGACAACTTCATTTTGGGCGTTTACGATTCCTACCAAGGGAGCAGCAATCTCTTGATCCGTATAGCCCATTGCTTTAAATAATGAACGATGAGGTGCTCTTTCTAAGCCTTTTTTAACAATATCACTTCGCATTATATTTCCTCCCAATTACCTAGAAATCAACTAAGGGTTATTTTACAAAAAACATAATTAAAGATTTGTTTTTTGACGTTTACCTGCTCTTAGCAAGTCAAAAATAATGAATTTCGTCAAAGGTTGAGCATTTAACTGATGAAGATTCTCCTTTTTAGAGGAAATTCCTTCTTAAATATTGTAAGGAATTTGAAAAAATGAGGGAAAAACTAAAATTACAGGAGAATCTCCATTGCTTATCTAAGTAATAATAAAAAAATACTACTACTTGGAGGGGTATTATGAAGAACGTTGTCTTCGTTGTTGCCGAGCGAGAGTTCCGCGACGAGGAGTATCGAGAACCAAAAGATATCCTTACCGAAGCCGGTTTTAATGTGATTACTGCTTCAACGGTTACTAATGAAATAGAAGGTAAATTAGGCTTAAAGATTACTCCAGATATTAATGTTAAAGATATTAACGTAGACGAAATTGATGCATTAATTTTTATCGGTGGCGGCGGTTCCGCTCAATATTTTGAAGACCCATTAGCTCATGATTTAGCGAACCAGATAGCTAAGCAAAACAAAGTAGTAGGTGCAATTTGCATTGCTCCAGTAATCTTGGCTAACGCTGGTTTGCTCAAGGGTAAAAAAGCCACTGTTTTTCCAGATGGAATTGAAGTACTGGATAAAAATGGCGCAACTTATACTGGCAATGCTGTAGAAATTGATGATAATATTATTACCGGTAATGGCCCAACTGCTGCGACAGAATTTGGTAATGCTTTAGTTAAACTTCTATCCCAATAAAATAAACGCAATGGTCATGGCTTTGACCATTGCGTTTTGCTTATATCTGCTTATCCGCCTATCTGTTCTAAAGCCCGTTGAATTGCAGCCTTTAATTCATCATTTTCTGCTTTAACCAATTTACCTTCTAATTGTTGTTTGGCACTTGCTGCCTCAGAACCAATTGCTCCAAGAATCCGCACATAGTAAAAGTCTGTCTCTTGTGAATTACTACTTGCCAACCTACTTATAAAAAACTCTACTACACTAGGTTCAATTTTTCCAGACTCAACAAATACTCGTGCTAATCGCCATTGAGCATCTTCAGGCAACTTCTCCACCGCTTTTACAAGCTGAGATACATAATTTTTGGCTAACCCACCGGCTTTTTCCAAACCGGCAACAGCTGCTTTAGTTAAATCTGACTCTACTTCAGCATTTACTAAAAGCTCAACAAATAGTTGGATTGCCTGAGGATCAGTCGGTGCAATTATTGATAATGCTTGAGCTGCCACAATCTGATTATTAATGCTTTCATTGCTATTTTTTAGGCATTCAACTAATTGATCAGCTACCGAATAGGGTGCTGCCTCAGCAAAAATACCTAAACCTCTTGCTAACTGAGCCATTCTTAAATAACTTCGATAGGCCACACTACGATGAGCCTGCTCACTAAGTAAATCTAAAATTGCTGCTCTAGTCAAGTCATCTTGTTCCACATATACCATAGCTATCACATAAGCCACTCGCTGGACAACTTCGGGTCTATCTGGCGCAAAATCTAAATTGTTTAATAACTGAGCAACTATCTCTACTCGATTATGACTAGAAGCTGAGATTAGGCTAGCCACCCCAAAGTGATAATCAATGTCCTCAACTAGTAATTCTGCTGCCAATTCACCGATGGATAAATTGTCGAACTTAACTAATGCTTTCACCGCAGCCTCACGAACTTTAGGGCCAAATCCTAGCCCAAGCTTTAATGTTGGGATCGCTTCCTCTAACTTCATTCGATCTAAAACATAAATAACATTTAAATGATTAGGATAATCCGGATCTAACAGTGCTTCAGTCAATGCTGGAATTGCATCTCTGCCCATTCTTTGTAATGTCATTGAGGCCCTAAAATCATTCTGCCCTAATTTTTCAATCAACTCATTGATGTCGTTTTGAGCAAACACTGCGCTGGTAATTATTAGCAAACTGGTTAGCAAAACTACCGTTATAGACAGCTGAACTTTAAATTGCAAATTAGTCACTCCTAAATTGACCATTTCATTTTATGGCCATAATTCATGTTCCTCGGTTAAAGCGTTAAGATATTTTTCTAAATTCGTATAACCATCGCCAGTGTGATCATCATTTCGATCTGCTGGATTATATGGATCTAATCCATAATAAATTTCCCACATATCAGGCATACCATCTCGATCACTATCAACAGGAGCTAAGACCGAATTCATAATAGGAAAACCGCCTACTTCACTTTGTCTTAAAATAATATCACCAGTACCATTAATCACATCAGTTATAATTCTTTGATCAACAGCATCCCTTTTTGGCAAGCTAGCACCAGCATGGGCTAAAACTATTTCATAAGCTTCCTCTGCACTATGAAGAGTTAGTGGCGGAGTAGCAAAAGGCTCACTCATTTTTACAGCCGACTTGGTTACCCCCTTCCAATTATCCTGGTTGACTGCAGGTGAACCTTCAACAATATTACCAGTTAAGTATATCCGCACATCATTACCATCAGGTTCAATAAGCATACTTCTTACACTGCTATAAGTAGCTGGACCTGGTTTTAAGTAATTTGCCACCATGTTAATCCGTCCTTGAGAACCAGTATAAACACTTCGTTCTCGCCAGTTATAGATCACGTTATTGGAAAAATCAACCGTATCACCTAAATATGCAAGTTTTGGATGACGTGTCTTATTTGAATATATTAAGTTATGATGATATGATGCTCGTGGTCCCCATAAGCCAACAGCAGAGTGATTCACATAATTAAGCCCTTCACCAATCATACTGTATTGTATAGTAATGTTTTGATTATCATAGGTTGATAATACTTCATCATTACCCCAACTAACCGAAATATGATCCAAGATTACATCACTAACATAACGATCAATATTTAATGCATCAGAACCAGTTAATCCAGTTCTTTCGCCTAATCTAAAACGCAGATAGCGGACTATATTATTGCCGCCTATTACTGTTGGATAATCCGCTACAGTAATTCCATCGCCAGGAGCTGTTTGACCTGCAATGGTAATATTAGCCGCAGTTTTTAGTTGACTGCGCAGCTCAATAGTACCTGACACCTCAAAAACTATAGTTCGATTAGGTTTACTTACCCCATCACGTAATGAACCAGGGCCAGCATTATTAATATTCGTTACAATATAAACCTCTCCGCCACGACCTCCACTAGCATAAGCCCCACGACCTTCAGCACCTGGAAAAGCTGGAATTTTGTCAGTTACAGACTGAAGATCAGGTAAGGCTTTGACTAAGTCAACGACTACAGCTTGATTAGGTGCGATTTTAGCTAAAGCCTTAAGAATCGAATCGCTTAAATTAGGTGTCCGTTCCATCTGATCCATTAAAATAGGAACAAAATCAATCGCTTTATTACCTATAGCTCCTAATAATTGAATTCCATAAAACCTTAAAGATTGATCCTGGTTGTCTAATAACTTAACTATATCCTCAATAATCGGCAAATCATTACGGGCGCCAATTACAAATAAACTAGCTAAACGCCATCTCATGGCTGGCTCTAACTCTGGAACTAAACTAATTAAAGTCTGAACATGTTCACCAACAGCTAAACCAGCTTTTTCCAGACTACGAATGGCTGACCATTTTACTTCCGATTCAATGTCAGCTTCAAGTAATACTGTCATAAAAGCTTCAAGGGTTTCATCTGAAGCAGGTACAATTTGTTCCAAAGCTCGAGCAGCTAAAATCCGATTATGCATGTCTTCATTTTGTTCTAGTAAAACAGTAATTAAATAAGGGACAAAATCCGACAATGAAAATCGATCCGCTTGCTCTGTTACCCGCACCAAATCGGTAAAACGCCCAATAGTTCTTAAAGCTATCCGCCGATTACCATAATTTTGGTGATTTACTTGTTTGATTAGGAAACTAAACAGCTGTTGATTAACATCAATTTTTTCATCCTTAACCTCTTCACTCTGTTCAGCCGCTTTTTGCTGAGCAGCTAAGGCAGCCAAAATCATTTCCCGGGTAATTGGTTTTGGTGGTTCAACTACCGTTTTATCTTCAATTATAAACCTAGCTAAAAAATCCGCTAGATTATCAATCGTAGAACTGTCCTCGGGGTTCGTCGCCAAGATAGCAAATACTTCATCCAAAATGGCAATAATGTCTTGCTCTTTTTGTAAAAGTTTGCGAAACATTTCTAACTGAGCAGCTTGATAGTCTACTTGATCTTGTAATAACTCCACTGTTAGTATTGATACTGATAACTCAGGAATATTTAATAAAGCTTCGATAGCTTCATCTCTAATAGTCTGTTCCATAATCAAACCACGTTTTAAAGCAGGAACAGTCTCAATATGATTCATAGCCGCTAAAACTTTAATTACATTCGTTCGCTGACGAATATAGGCATGGAAAGGCCACTTTTTATCCAGAGCATCTTCCAATTCTGGTACAATGTCAACGCCTTTCTTGACCAATTCATCAAAAGCTTGAGGGTTATCAACACCTAACAAGTCAATTAAACGATTAACACTTAAGTTCTGAGCCAAAACGGTATGCGAAAAGCCAATTGTAATCAGAAGAACAATTAAGAACCGGCAAATATGTACTTTACATTTAGACATGACACCACTCCTGATCGAACTGAACTAATATTCTCTTATAATATTCATCAGTCAATTTAGTTATCCTGCCCATTTTGCTAAGTAATCCTTAAGTTAGTTAAATATAAAAAAAGAATTCATAAGCTAGATTACCCTAGCTTATGAATTCTCCTGCTTACCCTTTATTAGGATGTCGGTACGAACTCCTCAAAGTTACAATGCGGTTAAACACTAAATTATCTAAAGCGGCTAACTTATTATCCCACACGAAATAACCATTTCTTAAGAATTGAAAATGGGTTACTCCATCTTTTACAAAATCCAAAATACTTGGTTCAACAATGGAATTTAATACCACCTTAGAATTAGGATTAATCGATTCTAATAGGTTTTCTTCAGTTGGCTGTTCATTAAATAATGATTCATAAAGTCGTACGGTGCAAGGCAAACCATGACTAGCACTTACCCAATGAATAGTTCCTTTTACCTTACGGCCAGTAAAACCAGAACCACTCTTGGTTTCTGGATCATAGGTACAGTGTAATTCTATAATATTGCCTTGTTCATCTTTGATCACTTCGTTACATTTAATGAAGTAACCATGCCGTAATCTAACCTCGCCTCCTAGAACCAATCGGTTATATTTCTTTGGCGGATTTTCCATAAAATCTTCTCGTTCGATATAAATTTCCCGTGTTAAAGGTACTTTACGGCTGCCAAGATTCGGATTAGTATAACTATTGTCTGCATCTACATACTCAACATGATCTTCATCCCAGTTTGTAATTACTACTTTTAGCGGATCTAAAACAGCCATTACGCAAGTTGCCTTTTCATTTAAATCTTGCCGCACAAAATGCTCTAACATTTCTACATCAACTGTACTTTCAGCTTTTGGCACACCAATTTCATTGAGAAAGGCAAAGATAGCATCTTGAGTGTATCCTCTTCTTCGCATACCTTGAATAGTGGGCAAACGTGGGTCATCCCAACCCTCTAGAACACCACTGTCAACCAATTGTTTTAAATAGCGCTTACTGGTAACTACACCGGTAATATTTAACCGACCAAACTCAATTTGTTGTGGTAGTGGATTAGGTAAATCTAAGTTTTCTAAAGTCCATTCATATAAAGGACGGTTATTAACAAACTCATTCGAACATAAGGAATGAGTAATACCTTCAATATAGTCTTGAATTGGATGAGCAAAGTCGTACATTGGATAAATAC
>JGI24707J26582_10002394_pt1 | contig 14108 bp, 10 predicted proteins | sample BioPla1DNA1_FD_26582 | JGI IMG/M metagenome (IMG submission 26582) | reverse complement strand
CCACAATAGGCGCTCTATCCGCCTAAAAGGCTACGACTATTCACAAGCCGGATTATATTTTATCACCATTTGCTGCCAAAATCGCGCACATCTATTTGGTGAGGTCGTGAATAAAAAAATGATATTGAATGATGCCGGGAAAATAGCCAATCAATGTTGGTTAGATATTCCCAAACATTTCCCCAATGTTATATTGCATAATCATATAATAATGCCCAATCATGTGCACGGTATTATTGAAATTGCGGTCGGGTCGGTTGGGGTAGGGGCGAAAAATTTTTCGCCCCTACCCCAACCGACCGCATCATCCAATCGCCCACGCGGAACATCACGTACCATTGGGTCTATGGTGCGCGGTTTTAAAATCGGCGTAACGAAATGGATGCGTCAAAATACGGATGTATATAATGTATGGCAGCGCAATTATTGGGAATCCATAATTTGGGACGAACCAACCTATATACGAATATCCGATTATATACGCGACAATCCCGCAAAATGGAAAGAAGATAAATTCTTTTCTTTCTGATATTTCCGTACGGGCGAATAATCATTCGCTCTAAAGCCTCACAAAATGGATAAAAGATAAAATTAATGAAAAATAAGATGCTTTGTTTTTGACAAAAGCCTTATTTATACACTTTTGTCATAAATAAGCTTGTAAAAATCGCCTTATTTGTGCATATTTGTCATAAATAAGCGAAATTATGAGTAAATTAGACCTTATTCCAACAGAAAAGATAATAGAACGCTTGCGATATGAGAATCCTTGGTGGAAAACCAACCAAATTTCAGATTCATATAACAATATGGTGCGGCGTCTCTATTTTGATTTGTTTTATCCTTATGTAAAAGAGCATATCGTTAAGCGTGCTTTGGTATTAATGGGTCCACGTCGAGTGGGTAAAACTGTAATGTTATTTCACAGTATTCATCAGCTGATTGAAGATGGTGTCAATCCTCGAAAAATAATTTTCGTAGGTATTGACAATCCTATTTATATACATCTTAGCTTGCAAGATATTTTGGAGCTTACCCAAAAAGCTTTAAATATTGATAATCTACACGGCTGTTATCTGTTTTTTGATGAAATACAATATCTAAAAGATTGGGAAAGACACTTAAAGGTTTTGGTTGATTCATATAATGATACAAAATTTATAGTGTCGGGGTCGGCTGCAGCTGCTTTAAAATGGCATAGTCAGGNAAGTGGTGCAGGTAGATTTTCTGATTTTATGTTGCCCCCTCTTACGTTTCAAGAGTATATCCATATGAAAAATCTAAATGATTTGATTTATGATGGTTTTATAAAGTATGGGGGTAAAGAATTGCCTTATAAGTTGACACATAATATAAGAGAACTGAACAGGGAGTTTGTCAACTATCTAAATTTTGGAGGTTATCCAGAAGTGGTATTGTCAGAGAGAATTCAAAGCGATATGGGACGCTATGTTAAAAGTGATATAGTTGACAAAGTATTGCTTCGAGATTTGCCAAGTTTATATGGTATAAGAGATGTGCAGGAATTGAATAGGTTTTTCACTTATTTGGCCTACAATACAGGAAAAGAGTTTTTATATAGCACTATGTCGCGTGACAGTGGGATACAGGTAGAAGTTTTAAAGAAATATTTAGAGTATCTTGAAGCTGCATTTTTGATAAAAGTAATGCATAAGATAAATGAACATTCGGGAACTTTTAAGCGTATTACAAGCTTTAAGGTGTTTCTCACTAATTCTTCATTGCGTACAGCTCTGTTTTCTCCTATAGAAGAGCTTGATGACGATATGGGTAATATAGTGGAAACCGCTGTGCTATCACAATGGATGCACCGTGAGTCTTTAGATTTGAAATATGCTCGCTGGAAATCAGGTAGGCATGAAGGAGAGGTAGATTTAGTTCTATTAAGTGATAAGAATTTTAAGCCTTTGTGGGCTGTTGAGATAAAATGGAGCAATCGATATTATGAAAAACCTCAAGAGTTGTCAAGTTTGATATATTTTTGTAGAAGAAATAATCTTGAAAACGCATTAGTAACATCAATTAATGAGTTAGGTGTGAGGGAAATAGGAGATTTGTCGTTAACATTTATACCTGCTTCTGTTTATACTTATAATGTAGGAGTTAATACATTGAAAATTAAGTCTGATAATTCTGTTTTTTATTTATAAAAATAAAATACTATGAAATTTACCGAAGCAAAATTAGAAGAGGTATTTATAAGCTTATTTAAAAAGTCAGGATTTACATATATTCCAGGCGGATTAATTCAGCGAGAGCTTGAAGAGGTATTAATTGAAGAAGATTTGCGCTCTTTTTTACAGAGAAGATACAGCTCTTACGGCATTACAGAAAGTGAAATCAACTCTATTTTGCTAAAAATAAAAACACTTCCATCCTCAGACCTTTATGAAAGCAACAAATCTTTTATGCGGATGGTCTCTGATGGTTTTATTTTAAAGCGTGAAGACCATAAACAGAAAGATATATACATACAATTAATAGATTATTCCAGTATAGAAGAGCATCGTCTGTTAGAAGAAGATAAATTAATCACAGTAGTTGGTGATAGGGGCAAGCAATTTGCTACTGATGAAAATATATACAAATTCGTTAATCAGCTTGAGATAGTTGGAGATTCAAAGCGCATTCCAGATGGAATATTATATATAAATGGTTTGCCTTTGGTTGTGTTTGAGTTTAAAAGTGCCATTCGCGAAGAGGCAACAATTTATGATGCTTATAAGCAGTTAACAGTACGATATAAACGTGATATTCCCGAACTTTTTAAATACAATGCTTTTTGCATAATTAGTGATGGAGTAAATAACAAAGCAGGTTCATATTTTGCACCATACGAATTCTATTACGCTTGGCGTCGATATTTAGGAAAAACCTCTGGAGATGCAGAAGGGATTGACAGTATATTTAGCATGATTAAAGGGCTATTTAATCGTACTACACTTATTGATGTAATTCGTAATTTTATCTTTTTTCCAGATAATAGCAGAAGAGAGGATAAAATAGTTTGTCGTTATCCTCAATATTATGCTGCACGTGCTTTATATCAAAATATAAAGTTTTCACAAAAGCCAAATGGAAGTGGTAAAGGTGGAACCTATTTTGGAGCAACGGGAAGTGGTAAAAGTTATACGATGCTCTATTTAACACGGCTTTTAATGCGTAGTAAGCATTTCGAAAGTCCTACCATTGTTCTAATTACCGACCGCACAGATTTAGATGATCAATTATCCAGACAGTTTGTCAATGCAAAAATTTTTATTGGAGATGATAATGTCGAAAGCGTTGAAAGTAGAGCCGATTTGCGTAATAAATTGCGAGATAGACAAAGCGGAGGTGTATTTTTAACAACCATTCATAAATTCACAGAAGATACACAACTTCTAACAGAGCGTAATAATGTAATTTGTATTTCAGATGAGGCACATCGTAGTCAAATAAATTTAGATCAAAAAATTCGTTTTACAGAAAAAGGAGTTGTTACTAGTTATGGCTTTGCTAAATATTTACATGATTCGTTGCCCAATGCTACTTATGTAGGTTTTACAGGGACGCCAATAGATGCAACACTCGATGTTTTTGGAAAAGTTATCGACGCATACACTATGACAGAATCTGTAAATGATGAGATAACTGTGCGCATTGTTTATGAAGGTCGTGCTGCATTGGTGGCATTAGACAATTCTAAATTGCAAGAAATCGAAGAGTATTATTCAACGTGTGCAGAGGAGGGAAGCAATGAGAATCAGATAGAGCAGAGTAAGCGTGAAATGTTGAGTATGAATGCTATTATTGGTGACCCAAAACGTTTGACAGCTGTCGCAGAGGATTTCATAACTCATTATGAAAAACGTCTCTCAGAAGGAGCAACAGTTATGGGAAAAGCTATGTTTGTTTGTAGTTCACGAGAGATTGCTTATCAATTATACAAAAAGGTTATTGAATTAAGGCCATTATGGGCAGAGCAAAGGGAGGCAGCCGCTGGAGTTGAGTTGAGTGATAGAGATAGAAAAGATTTAAAACCCATTGAATATATAAAATTAGTGATGACACGCTCTCAGGACGACCCGAAAGAGTTGTGGGATATGCTTGGCACATCAGACGATAGAAAAGAGCTTGACCGCCAGTTTAAAAATCCAAAATCTAATTTTAAAGTTGCAATTGTGGTTGATATGTGGCTAACAGGTTTTGATGTTCCATTTTTAGACACTATTTATATTGATAAACCAATTCAGCGACATAATTTGATACAAACTATTTCTCGAGTAAATCGAAAATATGAAGGAAAAAATAAAGGTTTAGTTGTCGATTATATTGGCATCAAAAAGCAGATGAATATTGCACTAAAAGAGTATTCAGATGGCGATAAAGATAATTTTGAAGATGTTAAACAATCTTTAGTTGTAGTGAAAAATCATTTAGATTTATTAAATCGACTTTTTCATACTTTCGATAGTAGTAAATATTTTGCAACAAAAGAAAATAATTTTAAACCAGACCCTTTTGAGCAGTTGACAACACTAAACGAAGCTACAGAATTTGTGCAGCTTACGAAAAAGCAAGAAACCCGCTTTATGAATCTTGTAAAACGTTTAAAAGCGGCTTATGATATTTGTGCAGGTAGTGAGCAACTAACACAACAAAATAGAGATGAAACTCATTTTTATCTAGCTGTTCGTTCAATACTTTTTAAACTTACAAAAGGTGACGCACCTGATACGGCTCAGATGAATGAGCGTGTTCGGGAGATGATTAAAAATGCTTTGCAAAGCAATGGAGTGGTTGATTTAAATAAGAGTGCAGATAAAGAAGCACTTCAAGAAGACCTGTTTGATGATGAATATTTAAGATCTCTTGAAAATATTAAAATGCCACATACAAAGATTAAACTTCTTTTAAATCTACTTAAAAAATCCATTGATGACTTTAGAAAAGTAAATCAAGCAAAGGGAATTGATTTTTCTAAAAAGATGGAGTTGTTGGTAAATAGATACAATAATCGTGATGCTAACAGTAAGTTTACAGGCAAGGAATTTGAAGAGTTTACAGATAACTTAATTGACCTTTTAATGAAAGTGAAAAATGAGTTTGCTGCGGGTGATGAAATAGGTATAACCTTTGAAGAGAAAGCATTTTATGATATTTTAGAAAGTCTTTGTGTAAAATATAATTTCACTTATCCGGAAGATAAATTAATTATTTTAGCAAAAGAGATAAAACAAATAGTAGATGAGCAAGCTAAATTTCCAGATTGGAATAAACGTGCTGATATAAAAGCTGCATTAAAAGTAGAGTTAATTTTAACATTAGATAAATTCGGCTATCCGCCAATTGAGCGAGATGAGGTTTATCTAGAGATTTTCCAACAAGCGGAGAATTTTAAAAAATATAGAGGATAATTACTGAAAATTTATATGAAATATTTCCCTAAAATAGAGAGTAATACGATTGAATTAAAAGAGAGAGTTACAGATGATTTAGAGCTAGTAGAACAATTAGGTTCAGGAATGAATAGAATTTTGAATAAATACTCTAAAAATATTTTTAATTTTTCTGACCATTTTATAGAAGTTGTATTTCCTTTTGAATAAGAATATTTCTCAAGTAAAGAGATTGAGACACAGGTGGTTATTGTGGATGCCCCGCAAGTAACCCCGCAAGTAACCCCGCAAGTAAAAGACCTGATTATGGGTACTTACGATGAGCATAGTAGAAATGAATTACAAATGATATTAAAATTAACAGATAGAGAGTATTTTAGAAAGAGTTATCTTCTGTCCGCCATCGATTCAGTCTTAATTGAGATGACACAGCCAGATTCACCAAATAGTCTTACACAAAAATATAGATTGACAGAAAAAGGGAAAGAGGTAAAATATTATTTTGAGAGTTTAGGAGATAAACTATAGGATTTGATATGTGAAACAAAATATTTGATACTGTTGTAGAAGTATAAATGAGAAATTGTTTAGTTATATGTTTTTTGTTATTGGTTAATAATGTGTTTGGGCAATTTGCAGTTATCCAAGATAGAAAAGGCTATGCTAATATTAGAAACTCACCAAATATTTCAAATTCAATTATTGATACGTTAAATAATGGAACTGTTATTTTTTGTAAAGCTCGATGCGCTAATGATACAACTTTGATAGAGGAGGATAGTGGTGTGGATAATGAAGGGTTTATTCATCGTTCAAAATTGAAATTTATCCATCGATATAAAAAGCTATCAGAATCAAAACTTTCAGATGATGGTTTACGATTTGCTAGAGAAGGAATAGAGGTTGTAATAATTAAAACTACAGCAGAAATAGAAGACATTAATGGTGAGGCAGAAGTTTGGGGGGCTGAGGGCAAAACAGTTTCTAATAAATACCAGCAAGTAACAGTAATATTGGACGGTGTTCGCCTTGAAATGCCAAAAGAGAACTTGTTTGAACCAAATTTGAAAAATAGTAAAGTAAATTACGATAATAAAAGTAAAACCCTATACATATCTGCAACAAATGGAAGTGGTGAAAATAGTTACGCTGTACTTTGGGTAGTGGCAAATGGCAGACTTAAACAGAGAATTGTAACTTCATTATTTTAAGAGCATATTGAATAATTATTTTAAAAGTTTTTATTTACTTTCATAATATATTATGTTTGAAATGAAATGATTCAAACTATGGCAAATCTACAATATCCAACATCACCTGGTCCAATAGCGGTTTTTGACTCTGGCTACGGTGGTTTGACGGTTTTAAAAGAACTTTTAAAGGAGTTTCCTGAGTATGATTTTATCTATTTGGGAGATAATGCACGTGCGCCTTATGGAGATCGTTCTTTTGATGTTGTGTATAAATATACACTCGAAGCTGTTAAATTTCTATTTCAAAAAGGTGCACATTTAGTAATTTTAGCTTGTAATACCGCTTCTGCAAAAGCTTTAAGAACAATTCAACAGAATGATTTGCCTAAAATAGATCCAAATCGCAGAGTTTTGGGAGTTATAAGACCAAGTGTTGAGGCAGTTGCAGAAATTACAAAGTCAAAAAATGTAGGTGTTTTAGGAACAGAAGGAACAGTAGCTTCACAATCATATCCACTAGAAATTGAGAAAAGTGATAAAAACATCTCTGTTTTTCAAGAAGCTTGCCCTTTGTGGGTGCCAATTGTTGAAAATAATGAGATTGAAACTCCAGGTTCTAAATATTTTATAGAAAAAAACATTAATAATCTCCTCTCAAAATCTGATGAAATAGATACAATTATATTAGGTTGCACACACTATCCATTGCTGTTGCCATTGATAAAAGAGTATGTGCCTCAAAATATTCAGATAATTTCACAAGGGCAGATTGTTGCTCAAAGTTTAAAAGATTATCTAAATCGTCATCCAGAAATTGATGAAAAGATAGTGAAGCAAGGACGTAGAGAATATTTTACCACAGAACTATCTGAAAAATTTGATAGTTCTGCATCAATATTTTTAGAAAAATCGATAAAATCTCGAACAGTCTATTTCAATCACTTAAACCAACTTGCATAGAGAATATAGTTATTTGCTATTTTGTCAATCATCTCTTTGCTTTGGTTTGGCTCAATATCTTTTACTTTTTTAGCTGGCACACCTGCATAGATACTATTTGGTTCAACAATTGTTCCAGATAAAACAAGCGCATTTGCTGCAATTATTGAGTTGGAACCAATTACAGCGTGATCGAGAATTGTTGCTCCCATACCCACAAGAACATTATCTTCAATCTTAGCTCCATGAATTATAGCATTATGCCCAACAGTAACATTATCACCAATTTCCACAACAGATTTTTGATATAAAGTGTGCAACACTGCGCCATCTTGTATATTAACCTTGTTACCAATTCTTATGGAGTTAACATCGCCACGCACAACAGCATTAAACCATACACTACAGTCGTCACCCATTATAACATCGCCAATAATTGTAGCATTATCAGCTAAAAAAACATTCTCTCCCATTTTTGGAGTAAAACCTCTTACTTCTTTTATTAGTGCCATTTTTATTTTTTTTCAAAGATAATTATTCTATTATCTAGAAATCATATAATGAATAAAAATTTATCTTTTATGCATAATATTCACATATACTATTTATATACATTCTTAATTAGGCAGATTGCTTTTTTTAGAATTTAATGCAGTTGTGGGTTTAAGTATCTGATTATTTGGGTGGTAGGTTGTGTTATGGTTTTTTAATTACTGATTTTTTTCTTTAATTGAAATTTACTTTTTTGTTTAAAATAATTTTTTCAAATAAATTAGCAGATTCAATAAACCAATTACAAAAATATTTTCATGGGATTTGATTCAAAAATAATAGAAGTCGATCAACTTTCTGTTCGATTTTCAGGAGACTCGGGTGATGGAATGCAGTTGACAGGAACTCTTTTTTCGCATACATCAGCCATTTATGGGAATGATATTTCTACATTCCCTGACTTTCCGGCGGATATTCGTGCGCCACAGGGTACAATTGGAGGCGTTTCTGGCTTTCAGGTTCATTTTGGTAAAAAAGTTTCTACTCCAGGAGATAATACCGATGTTTTAGTAGCTATGAATCCTGCAGCATTAAAGGCTAATGCAAAACTAATGAAACCAGGCGGAACGATTATCTATGATGTGGATAGTTTTGATACTAGAGGATTAGAAAAAGCTGGCTATAAAACAGATAATCCTATTGAAGAAGACAAACTTGATGGATATAATATCATACCTGCGCCAATAACTAGTATGACTAGAGAAGCGGCTGAAGGTATAGATTTAGATAATAAAAGTATTCTTAGAAGTAAGAATATGTTTGCTTTAGGGCTTGTTTATTGGATGTTTAACCGTCCAATTGAGCATACTGAAGAATTTATTAAAGATAAATTTGGTAAAAAAGCTGACATAATGAACTTAAATTTACGAGTTCTTAATGCAGGCTTTAATTATGGTGAGAATATTCAAGCAATGACACCTACTTATCAAATTTCGCCTATAAAGCCAAAGGCTGGTTTTTATAGAAATTTGAATGGTAATAAAGCTACAGCTTGGGGTCTATTATTAGCAGCAGAAAAGAGTGGGTTAGAACTTTTCTTAGGTTCTTATCCAATTACTCCAGCAACAGAGGTTTTACAAGAGTTAGCGGCGCGTAAAGATTTAGGTGTTAAGGTTTTTCAAGCAGAAGATGAAATTGCAGGAATATGTACAGCTATTGGTGCTAGTTTTGCTGGTGGTTTAGCTGTTACAAGCACATCTGGCCCTGGTTTGGCATTAAAAGCTGAAGCTATTGGTTTGGCTGTTATGGCAGAGTTACCTCTTGTTATCGTAAATGTTCAGCGAGGTGGCCCATCAACTGGTTTACCAACAAAAACAGAGCAGGCAGACTTAATGCAAGCGCTTTATGGACGTAATGGTGAAAGTCCAATCGTTGTAATGGCAGCTAGCACGCCAGTTAACTGTTTTGATTATGCATATTATGCTGCAAAAATTGCAGTTGAGCATATGGTGCCAGTAATGTTGCTTACTGATGGTTATTTAGCCAATGGTACTCAGCAGTGGCGCGTGCCTGATGATGAGGATTTTCCACAAATTATACCTCCATATTCTAAGCAAAAAGCTGAAGAGTATAAGCCTTATTTAAGGTCTGAAGATAAATTAAATCGTGATTGGGTTGTTCCAGGTACAGAAGGGTTTGAGCACCGTATTGGTGGACTTGAAAAAGATGCAATAACTGGAAATATCTCCCACGATGGACTTAATCACGAAAAAATGGTTAAGACGAGACAAGCAAAAGTTGATAAAGTTGCAGATTTTGTACCTCTTCAAGAAGTAGAAGGCAGTGAGGATGCAGATTTATTAGTAATTGGTTGGGGTGGAACTTATGGACATTTGCAAACAGCAGTTAAAGAGCTAAATGCAGAGGGCAAAAAAGTTGCATTGGCACAATTTAATTACATTATGCCATTACCAAAAAACACAGATGAGATTCTGAAAAAATATAAGAAAATTGTAGTTTGTGAGTTAAACTTAGGACAATTTGCTGGATATTTAAGAATGCAATTTCCACAATATGTGTATAATCAGTTTAACAGAGTTCAAGGGCAACCATTTATGGTTTCGGAATTAAAAGAAGAGTTTTTAAAATTAATGGAGGCATAAGAAATGAAAGTTATTAAACAGCAAAATATATCTTTTTCAGATTTTAAGAGTGAATTAAGTGTCCGTTGGTGTCCTGGATGTGGCGACCACGCTATTCTGAATAGTGTTCAGAGAGCTATGGCGGAACTTGGATTACGAACTAATGAGGTAGCAGTAATATCAGGTATCGGTTGTTCGTCACGATTCACTTATTATATGAGCACATACGGTTTTCACACAATCCACGGACGTGCTTCGGCAATTGCATCGGGGGTGAAAACTTTAAATCCAAATCTGAGTGTTTGGCAAATAACTGGTGATGGTGATGCGCTTGCAATTGGTGGTAACCATTTTATCCATGCAATTAGAAGAAATGTTGATATAAATCTAATATTATTTAATAACCAGATTTATGGTCTGACAAAAGGTCAATATTCTCCAACTTCGTCACATGGTGCAGTTTCTGCAACTTCGCCACATGGTACGGTTGAGCATCCTTTTAGACCAGGAGAATTAACTATTGGTGCAAGAGGAAATTTCTTTGCAAGAACTATAGATAAAGATGTAAAGTTATCTACAAGTGTATTTATTGAATCTGCAAAGCATAAAGGTACTTCAGTGGTTGAGGTTCTGCAAAATTGTGTTATTTTTAATGATAATATCCATGCAGCTATTACAGATCGTGAGCATAGAGCTGATAGAACAATATTATTAGAACACGGGAAACCTATGCTTTTCGGAAAAGAGGGAAATAAAGGCCTTATTTTAGATGGTGGTGACTTGAAGGTTGTTACAGTTGGTGAAAAAGGAATTATTGAGAGTGACATTCTTGTGCATGATGCAGAGTCGGTAGATAATTCATTGCATTTAAAACTGATAACAATGGAATATCCAGACTTTCCTGTGGCACTGGGAGTTGTGCGTAGTGTGAAAGCTATGGTGTATGACCAAGAGGTTACTAAACAAATTAAAAATGTTCAGAGCAAATCTAAAATAAAAACATTTAGAGACTTGGCAGTTGAGGGCGATGTTTGGGAGGTTAAGTAATTTCCATTGGAAAAATAATAATTGAACAATATTTTTCAATATATTTGCCATCCATGAAGAATATTGGCATTATCATATTAATCTCATTGCTATTTGGAATTGCAGCTAGTGGTCAGCAAACCATAGGACGTGCGCCAGGTGGTCCAACAAAAGCATCGAGCAGTGAGCAGAAAAAGCCCTCTACTGTTATAGAGCGCGAAGTAAAAAGTTGGGTATTAATTGATATGGAGTCTTTAAAAGACTCTATATCAGTTGATACACTTTCACAAAGTTTTCAAATTCATAATAAAGCAGACTTACTTTCTCCTGCAAACGTACAAACAGGTAATTTAGGTGCATCATGGACATCTGCAATGATTTCAGAAATGCCAATTAGTTCTAAATTCTTATTTACAAAGAATTTAAGACATAATTATAGTGAGCCAGAAGAGTGGAGATATTATAATACGCGAACTCCTTATACTAATTTAAGTTATGGAAGTGCAGGGCCTAAAAGACGTTCAGAAGAAGTTGTTGGGGTTATGTTCACTCAAAATGTAAATCCAAATCTTAATGTAGGATTTAAATATGACTTAATTTCTTCAATTGGAAGATATGAAGCTCAAAAAGTAGAAAATAGAAACTTTAGATATTTTACTTCTTACACAGGAAAAAAATACTCCTTGTTTGTCAACTATTTGTATAATAAGAGCGATCATCTTGAAAATGGTGGTATTGTGGATGAAGATAATATTTGGAATCCTAAGTTGCATAATATAGATAAGGAGGAAAATATTAGAGTAAACCTATATTCTGCAAGCAATAATACTAATCAGAATAGATTGCATCTAACTCAATTTTTAAATGTAGGTAGTGTTACTGTTAGTATAAATGATAGCGTTTCTGAGAAAAGAGCATTGGGTACAGCAGTTCATAATATGGATTTAAGTCGTCATAGACGTGTACATAGAATAAATGATTTGCAAAAATATTTTGGAACCACTCCAGATGAGTTCTATTATAAAAATATTTACTTAGATACCACAGCAACGCGTGATTCAGCCTATTATACATCATTTATAAATACCTTTCAATTAAAATTAAATGAGGAAGCTAATCCTATTTTACAGTTCGGTTTAAGAGGGTTTATATCCAATGAAATTGAGAAGTTTAAGTATACTGGTGTACCACTTGAAAAGGGAACATTTTCTACTCCGCCAATATATAGTCTTAATGATAGTCTGTTAGTCTCTACATCAGTTGGTGGACAAATTTTTAAGAATTTAGGAGAGCTTTTTAAATGGAATGCAGGATTAGAATTCTATTTTCAAGGTTATAGAGCAGGTGACACAGAGATAACAGGTGCAATGTCGTCTCAGTTTAGGATATTTAATGATACGGCAGCCATCTTTGCCGAAGGTGGAGCATATTTGAATACACCAGATTTTTATACTAGTAGATATTTCTCTAATCACTTTAAGTGGGATAATAATTTTAGCCAAGTCCAAACATATAGGGTAGGTGGTGGTATAGCTATTCCAACGCGTAGACTGAGAGTTGGTGTGGAAAATCGGTTGATAAACAAACATATTTACTGGAATCAAGAAGCATTGCCGACCCAAAGTAATGATGTGTTAAATGTTTTAGAGCTAAACTTAAGGTATCACTTTAAATTATTAAGCTTTAATAGTGTTAATACAGCACTTTATCAAATGACAAGTGACCATAATGTACTGCCAGTTCCGACGTGGTTTATTTATAGTTCCAACTATTTTGAAAATATTCTATTCGACGTTCTATTTTTCCAAATAGGTGTTGATTTTAGATATACCTCTTCTTGGTATGCGCAAGGATATATGCCAGCAACAGGGCAGTTTTATAATCAAAATGTCAGAAAAGTAGGTGATTATCCTCTGTTAGATCTATTTTTAAATATGCAGTTGAAAAGAGCTCGTATTTATGTAAAAGTTGATCATATAAATCAAGGATACCCCGAAAGCAGAGATTATTTCCACACCATAAATTATCCGATGGACCCTCGAACAATAAGATTTGGTGTTTCGTGGAATTTCTATGATTAATGCTTATAAATAAAATATTAAAACAACTATTCTACTAATATTTTCTTATCTTGTAATAGTTACTTCTTATTTTATAATTGAAAAAGAGAGATTATTATGAGGATATTTATACTTGTTTTTATATCAATTTTTATCTTCAGTTGTGGAAATAAACAACAAAACAGCAAAGAAAATGGTAAAGTAGAAAAACATATTAATGACTTAACTCAAATAAGAGAAAAAGGCGTTATAAAAGTTGTAACTAACTACAATTCTACAAATTACTTCGTATATAAAGGTCGCCCATTGGGATATCAATATGAACTTNTACAGCAGTTTGCTAATTTTATGGATATAAAACTAGAAGTATCTGTTAGTAATAATTTAGACACTAATTTTGAAGATTTATTAAATGGTAACATTGATATAATTGCCAGTAGTCTTGCAGCAACTCGTGAAACAGAACAGTTAGTTTCTTTTACAGAACCACATAGTTTTAGTAAGCAAGTGCTTGTTCAGCAGGCTTATTTTAAAACCAAAGATGGAAAAATTGTCCATAATGAGGTTTTAAGAAATCAATTAGAACTTGCAGGAAAAAGTGTGTTTGTTCAAAAAGGGTCTGCATTTGTTCAGCGTTTAAGAAATTTAGCAAATGAGATTGGTGATAGCATAAATATAGTTGAAATTCCTGACTATGAAGTTGAGCAGTTAATTGAGTTAGTGGCCGATGGTGAAATTCCATTTACTGTTTGCGATGAAAATTTAGCTCGTGTAAATGTGAATTTTTATCCAAATATTGATGTGGAAACAGCCGTGAGCTTTCCACAAAAACAAGCGTGGGCTGTAAACAAAGAA
>JGI24707J26582_10002391_pt1 | contig 14124 bp, 11 predicted proteins | sample BioPla1DNA1_FD_26582 | JGI IMG/M metagenome (IMG submission 26582) | reverse complement strand
TGGGATTATTGGTTTATTGGGTGGAGTACTGTCGCAACTAGGTGATCTGTGTGCATCTTCCATAAAAAGATTTTGTGATATAAAAGACTTTGGCAAGCTGATGCCTGGCCATGGAGGTCTTTTAGATAGATTTGATAGTCTACTCTTTACACTTCCTGCTGTATACATATATTACTTGACTTTTTTGACCCAATAGCATTTATTATCTTGTACCGAAAGGATGTAATCTGTTGAAAAAACGCATAGCTATAATTGGATCAACTGGTTCTATTGGCACTCAGGCTATTGATATATTAACGGACTACCCCCAGCACTTCCAGATTAAGGGACTTGCTACCTACCAGAACATTGATCTTTTGAAGGAGCAAATAAACAAGGTGTTAGCTGACCAGGTTGTGGTTATAAATGAAGAGAGGGCTAAGGAGCTTAATAAAAACTTACTTCCAAATAATATAAGTCTTGGAGGTGGTAAGGAAGCTCTCTTGGACTTGGTAACCCGTGAAGACATCGATATGGTGTTAATGGCTCTTGTGGGTACTGCAGGTTTAGAGCCTACTATAGCAGCTTTAAAGGCTGGGAAAATTGTGGCTCTAGCTAATAAGGAGGTTATGGTGGCTGGTGGGCAAATAGTTAATCAGCTTACCCAGGAGTTTGGCAGTAGTATTATTCCGGTAGATAGCGAACATTCTGCAATTTTTCAAGCTATTCAAGGGTGTAGGGATACGGCCAATGAGGTCAATAAGCTTATATTGACAGCTTCAGGAGGCCCTTTTAGGGGATATGGGAGAGAGAGGCTGAGGAAAGTAACCCGAGAGGATGCACTTAGGCATCCCAACTGGGAAATGGGCAATAAAATAACCATTGACTCTGCAACATTGATGAACAAGGGCTTGGAAGTTATAGAGGCAAAATGGTTGTTTAATATGGATGTGGATAAAATTGAAGTATTGGTACACCCCCAGAGTATTATTCACTCTATGGTTCAATTTATCGATGGATCCGTCATAGCCCAAATGGGAGTACCAGATATGAGGCTTCCTATATTATATGCTTTCACCTATCCCTATAGATTAAGAACTGAATTGAAGCCCTTAGATCTGGTGGAGATATCCAAGCTAACCTTTGAAGAGCCAGATTGGGATAATTTCCCTTGCCTTGGTTTTGCCTTTGAAGCCATGAGAATGGGGGGGACTATGCCTGTAGTTCTTAATGCGGCAAATGAGGTTGCAGTAGATTTATTTTTAAGAGGAAGACTAGCTTTTAAGGATATACCCATAATAATAGAGAGAGCTATGGGATCTCACAATATAATTAAAAATCCTAAGCTTTCTGATATATTGGATGTCGATCGGGTAATTCGCGATATGTATAAAAAGGATGGTGTATTATGACGACTATTATTACCGCCCTAATTCTATTTGGGGTTATCGTGATGGTTCACGAATTAGGGCATTTTTTGGTAGCTAAATGGGTAGGGATCCCGGCAGAGGAGTTTGCAATAGGGATGGGCCCCAAGATATACCAACACAAGGGCAAGAATACGGTTTTTTCAATAAGAGCCTTGCCCATCGGTGGCTATGTAAAGTTTATTGGTGAAGATGAGGCAAGTGATGATCCCAGATCCTTTGGTAATGCTAAGGTATGGAAGCGATTTCTGGTCATCCTATCCGGACCCTTAATGAACTTCTTGCTAGCAGTTCTACTTCTAGCTATATTTTTTATGTCATTTGGAACAGTACAGACTTCCACCCATGTATATGAAATAATTGATGGTTCACCTGCACAAGAGGCTGGATTGCAGGTAGGGGACAAAATCATTGAGATAAATGGTGTAAAACTTGATGAAAGTGATGAAGAAAAAGGTATTGAAGTTTTTAGGGATATTATAAAAAAACAGGGGCATGAGCCCTTAAATGTAACCATTCTTAGGGATGGGCAGACACAAGGATTAGAGATAAAGGCAAACTACTCTGAAGNGAAAAATTCATACGAGATAGGTATTTATTTTGGTAAAATAGAGCGCCATGGATTGCTATCTGCTATTGGTTTAGGTTTTTTACAAACTGGCAGGCTTATAGGTATAATGGTGCAATTAGTAGGCTCTCTTATTTTTAGAGGGCAGGGATTGAATGAGATAGTGGGACCTGTCGGTATTGTCGGGGAGATCGGCAAGGCAGTCCAAGCAGGCTTTCAGGACGTTCTCAACCTTGCAATAATCATAACCCTTAATTTAGGGATCATAAATCTAATACCCTTCCCTGCGCTGGACGGAGGTAGGCTGACATTATTAATCCTAGAAGGCTTTAGAGGGAAACCTCTTGACCCAGAGAAAGAGGGTTATTTCCATTTTGTAGGTTTTGTTCTTTTAATTATACTAATGATAGTGGTAACCTTTAAGGATGTAACCACACGGTGGTTTTAGAAAAGGAGACTGGTATGAATAGGAAGCTGACCAAGAAGGTTAAGGTTGGTGATATTGGAATGGGCGGTGATTGGCCCATTTCACTTCAATCCATGACCAATACCGATACTAGGGATGCACAAGCTACCATAAGGCAGATTATACAGCTTCAAGAAGCCGGATGCGACCTGGTGCGTATAGCGGTATTTGATAAGGATTGTGTTAGCAATATTAAGAAGATAAAAGCTGCTTCAAAGCTACCTTTAGTTGCAGATATACATTTCGACTATAAGCTGGCTGTTGCTTCAATAGAGCAGGGTATAGATAAGCTGCGGATTAATCCTGGCAATATCGGAAGTGAGCAAGGCGTTAGAGAGATTGTGGATGCAGCCAAGGAAAGGCAGATCCCCATACGGATAGGGGTAAACGGTGGCTCCCTAAAGAAAGAATTCTTGTACAAGTATGGGAATACACCACTAGCCATGGTAGAAAGCGCTTTAGAACAAATAAGGATTTTGGAAAAGTTAGGATACCATGATATAGTTATATCATTGAAAGCCTCCAGTGTACTCAAGACAGTTGAGGCTTATCGCTCCATAGCCCAGCGAATAGATTATCCACTTCACCTAGGAATAACTGAAGCAGGGACTTCCTGGAGTGGTACTATAAAATCCAGTATAGGGATTGGATCTCTTTTATTAGATGGTATCGGTGATACCATAAGGGTATCTTTAACCGCTGATCCTGTTCAAGAGATAAAGGTGGGCAAGGAGATTTTAAAGACCTTGGGCCTACGAAAAGAGGGCATAGAGATTATCTCATGTCCAACTTGTGGTAGATGCAATATTAATCTAGAGCAAATAGTAAATGAGGTAGAGGAGCAAATCCAGGATATAAAGGATCCCATCACTATCGCAGTTATGGGATGTGTAGTAAATGGCCCTGGGGAGGCCAAGGAGGCAGACATAGGGATAGCCGGCGGTAAGGGAAGGGTAGCCCTTTTCAAAAAGGGGAAAACTATAGGTACATTCCCTCAGGAAGAAGCTGTAACCAGGCTTGTTTCTGAGATCCGGAGGATGACGAAAAGTGAAAGTGGTTGCAATAATACCCGCATATAATGAAGAAAAAAATATAGGCTCTGTTCTGTCTGTGCTAACACAGGTCGAAGAAATAACAGAGATCCTAGTAGTCAATGATGGATCCACGGATGGTACTAGCCAAATTGTGCGTTCCTTTGGTGTTAAGCTTATAGAACTGCAAGAAAATCGAGGAAAGAGCTTAGCCATGTGGACAGGGGTAAGGCATAGCAAGGCCCCCATAATTATATTCTTAGATGCTGATTTGATTGGACTTACGAGAAGTCAGATAAAAGACATGATAATCCCCATTATCCAAGGCTATGCTGATATGACATTGGGGATTTTTTGTTCAGGACGATCCGTGACTGATTTGGCCCAAAAAATCGCGCCTTATCTTACAGGGCAAAGGGCCATGAAGAGGTGGGTCTTAGAGGGCTTAGACCAGGAGGATTGGGAGACGGGTTTTGGTATCGAAATGGCCATAACTCGACAGGCAAAAAATTCGAATCTTAGGATTATGAAAGTGCCCTTGGCCAATACCACCCATCTAATGAAGGAAGAAAAAATGGGCGTGGTAAAGGGGGTAGCGGCAAGGGCGAAAATGTATTGGGAAATTATGAAGCAATTGAGTCATTGATGTGGGTTGAAAGGGGGAGCTTTTTAATTTGCTTATACAAGAGCTTTTAGGCGTAGATGATAATGAGCAATTAGAGGATTGTATTTTAAAGAAGACTAAAGTTTATATAAAAGAGCGGCGTTGGGAGATTATAATAGAATCTCCTAATTACATAGATTCCCAACTTATCTTTGAAATAGAAGATTCAATAAAAGAAAAAATAGGCAGCATAGATGATATAAGAATTATAGTTAACTATCCCCAAGCCAGGGAATGGTTTTACAATAATTTTGAAGTAGCCTGGGAGGACATTAAAAATAGAATATGCAGGGATTTTCCTTCATGTGGCAGGTGGCTAACCAATTGCCGTGCCTGCTTTGATGGGGATGAGCTTAATCTAACCTTTAACAATCCCCTGGCTGTTGACCTATTTGATTCACAAAAAATAAATAATTATATAGAGAACTGTATAAGGACTTTATTCAACCTTAATTGTAAAGTTCAAATGTTAATAGACCAGGATGAATTGGAAACACATCAAGAGAAATATACTGCTAAAAAAGAGCAGGAAGATTCAGTTCTTATAAAAGAAGCTATTAACAACAATGGGCAGGATAATAAATTCTCTAAACCAGGGCAAGGCTCTCTTGGCAAAAAGGGCCAGAAAGAACTTCTTGTTTTGGGTAAGNCCTTTAAAGGGGAGGCTACTCCTATCGATGAACTGAAGGAAGATAGTGGAAGGGTTATAGTAAAGGGGCAGGTATTTGATATAGAGACTAGGGAGACCAGAAGTGGGAAAATCATCTTTAATATGGATATAACAGACTATAAAAACTCCATTACCATAAAGGCTTTCTGCAATAAGGACCAGGCAGACAAGATAAGCAGTTTGGTTAAAAGAGATGATTGGATTTTGATCCGGGGTGAATGTGTCTATGATAAGTACCAAAGGGATGTAGTAATAATCTTTAATGATCTAATGATAAGTGATTCAGAAGAAAGGGAGGATAATGAACACATTAAGAGGGTTGAGCTCCATCTTCATACTCAAATGAGTGCTATGGACGGGGTATCTTCAGTTAATTCCCTGGTGTCTAGAGCTGCAAAATGGGGTCATCCAGCTATTGCTATAACGGACCATGGTGTTTTGCAGGCTTTCCCAGAGGCCTATATGGCAGGAAAAAAGCATGGGATAAAAATTATTTATGGTGTTGAGGCTTATCTAGTAAATGACTGCAGGCCCATGATATTAAACGGTAATGAGATGGATTTTAACCAGCCTGTAATAGTTTTTGACATAGAGACCACTGGACTAGATCCAAAGAAAGATAGAATTACTGAGATTGGTGCCGTCAAAATTGTAAACAAAGAAGTCGTTGACAGCTTTCAAACTTTTGTTAATCCTGAGGTACCTATACCTGCAAAGATTACTAAGCTGACGGGTATAAATGATGATATGGTCAAGGATGCTCCTTTAATCCACCAAGCTCTTGAGATGTTTAAAGATTTTTGTGGGGATGCGGCTTTGGCTGCTCATAATGCTCCCTTTGATATAGGATTTGTAAGGGAAAAAGGCAAGGATATAGGATGGAAAATAAATAATCCCATCATCGACACTCTTATACTGTCAAGGGAACTTATTCAGGATTTGAAAAGGCATAGACTGGATCAGGTAGCCAAGCATTTTGACATAAGATTGGATAATCACCATAGAGCAAAAGATGATGCGACAGCTACAGGACAAATTTTGATAAAGCTATTTGAGATGCTGGAGGATATGGGCATAGGACGGCTGATAGACATCAATTCCGCCTTTACTCATATTACCAACATTAATTCGTTACCCTCTAACCATGCCCTCATATTGGTAAAGGATAAGGCAGGTCTAAAAAATCTTTATAAGCTGGTTTCCAAGTCCCATATAGACTTTTTTTACAGAAGGCCACGAATACCAAAGAGTGTCCTGATGAAATATAGAGAGGGGCTTATAATAGGTTCAGGCTGCGAAGCTGGGGAACTATATAAGGCGATGGTTAAAGGAAGCCCTTACAATGAAGTTAGGGAAATAGCACAGTTTTATGACTTCCTAGAGGTACAGCCTATAGATAACAACGCATACCTGGTTAGAGAGGGGTATGTAGAGGGTAGGAAAGCTCTAGAAAAGATTAACAAGAGCATTGTTAAGCTAGGAAAAAAAATAGGCAAACCCGTTGTGGCAACAGGAGATGTACATTTTCTTGACCCTCAAGATGAATATTTTAGAAGGATTTTGATGAGTGGACAAGGCTACCGTGATGCTGACCAGCAGCCACCCCTATATTTTAAGACCACCAGAGATATGTTAGATGACTTTAAGTATTTGGAACAAGAGACGGCTATGGAAATTGTCATCCATAATCCAAGGCTTATCGCAGACTCAGTAGAAGAAATACAACCTATTCCCAGTGGCCTCTTTACTCCAGAAATTCCTGGGGCGGAAGAACAGATTAGCCAAATGTCCTGGGAGAACGCCTACAGGATATACGGAGACCCACTTCCGGATATAGTTCAAAAGCGTTTGGAGAAAGAATTGAACGCTATTATAAAACACGGTTTTGCGGTTCTATACCTTATATCACATAAACTGGTAAAGAAATCCTTGGCAGATGGCTATTTAGTCGGATCTAGAGGTTCTGTTGGTTCTTCTTTTGTAGCCTATATGACCGATATAACTGAGGTAAATCCCCTAGCTCCTCACTACGTATGTCCTAAGTGTAAGCATAGTGATTTTGATATTGACAAGGCTCAATATGGCGTAGGAGTGGATCTGCCGGATACAGATTGTCCCAAGTGTGGAACTACCTATAAAAAGGACGGATATGACATACCATTTGAAGTCTTTCTAGGATTTGAGGGTGATAAGGTCCCAGATATAGATTTGAACTTCTCCGGAGAATACCAACCTACGGCCCATAAGTATACCGAGGAATTGTTCGGGGAAGGACATGTGTTTAGGGCGGGAACTATTGGAACCATAGCAGAAAAGACCGCCTTTGGATTTGTTAAGAAATACTTAGATGAGCGGGATATGGTAGTATCTAATGCTGAGATTAAAAGGCTGGTTGCCGGATGCACAGGAGTGAAAAGGACTACAGGGCAACATCCAGGTGGAATAATGGTTGTTCCCAAGAGCAAAGAAATATACGATTTTTCTCCTATACAATATCCGGCCGACGCCAAGGGTGCAGGGGTTATCACTACCCATTTCGACTACAACTTTATACATGAAAACCTAGTTAAGCTTGATATATTAGGGCACGATGATCCTACAACTATTAGGATGTTGGAGGATATAACTGGACAGGATGCAAGAAGTATTCCTTTAGATGATGAAAGAACTATGTCCATATTTTCAGGTACGGAAGTCCTGAACCTTAAGCCAGAGGATATAGGAAGTGAAGTAGGCACTTTTGGAATTCCAGAGTTTGGCACAAGATTTGTCAGGCAAATGTTAGTGGATACAAAGCCTACAACCTTTGGTGAACTCATAAGAATAAGTGGACTTTCCCACGGTACTGATGTTTGGCTCAACAACGCCCAGGATTTAATTAGGAATGGTATAGCCCAGCTCTCCGAAGTTATCTCCACTAGGGACGATATAATGATATATCTAATTTATAAAGGTATAGAGCCAACCATGGCATTCCAGATTATGGAGAGTGTTCGAAGGGGTAGAGGTTTGACTCTGGAATTTGAAGAGGCTATGGTGTCCAAGAATGTGCCTGACTGGTTTATTGACTCCTGTAAAAAGATTAAGTATATGTTCCCCAAGGCTCATGCTGCAGCCTACGTGATAATGGCATTTAGGATAGCCTACTTTAAAGTTAATTACCCTCATGCTTTCTATGGGACATATTTTACAATAAAGTCAAATGATTTTGATGCTGATATTGCTTTAAGTGGAAAGGAAGCCGTCAGGAATTCAATAATGGAATTGGAATCCAAGGGGAATGGGATGACTGCAAAAGAGAGAAGCACCTTAACCATTTTAGAGGTGGTATTGGAGATGTATTGCAGAAATATTCGTTTTTTACCTGTAGATTTATATCAGTCCCATCCCACCAGGTTTTCGATTGTGGATAATGCCATAAGACCTCCCCTAAATACCTTGCAGGGGGTAGGAGCAAATGCGGCTTTAAGTATTGCTGAGGGCAGGAAGCAAGGAGAGTTTATCTCTGTAGAAGACTTAAGAGAAAGGACAAGAATTACTAAAACTGCTATCGAGGTCTTAAGAAAACATGGTGCTTTAAAGGATCTTCCCGAAACTAGCCAGCTCTCCTTATTTTAAGCTTGCATTGCGGTCCCTTTGATGCTATAATGGATTTTAGATTAAATAGTAGGTTTGAAAGACGGAGTGGGGAAGCCCCACTCTTTCGTATTATAAGACCCATAAATACTATTTCGAGAATTATTGAATACTATTGAGTAAGACTAATAATAAGGTCATAAGCTAGATTAACTTCTTGTTCTAGTTGAATTGTTATAACTATAGGAAGCTAATGCTCTATTGATTAGTGAAAATTCCATAGCCATTATTATGGTTATAGGATTGACAATGATAAGGAGTTAACTAAGATATAAAAGCTATAATATGGAGGTAAAATTGTGGCTAAGAAAAACATGGAGCAAATTGCTGAGGAGATTGCATTACCAATACTAGACGAGTTGGGCTATGAATTAGTGGATGTAGAGTATAAAAAGGAAGGAGCCCATTGGTATCTTAGAATATATATTGATAAGCCTGGTGGCGTGACCATTGATGACTGCCAAGAGGCAAGCGACAGAATAAATACAGCTTTAGATGAAGCTGTTACTGTAACCTATGATTTTCTGGAAATATCTTCTCCTGGGCTGGATCGCCCACTTAAGAAGGATAAAGATTTTATCCGCTACATGGGTCGTAAGGTTGATGTTAAACTGTACAAGGCTATTAAGGGAACTAAAAATTATACTGGTGAGTTAGTAGGTCTGGTTGATGGGAACATTCACGTCACGGTGGATGGAGAGCTTATGGAGTTTAAACGGGAAGAAGTAGCTATAATTCGATTAGCAATAGAATTTTAATATTATATTAATGCTCTTTGAGGAGGAGTTTGAAGAATGAACGGGGAGTTTATTGGTGCTTTAGAACAGATTGCCAGTGAAAAAGGAATAGATAAGGAAACCTTAGTAGCGGCTATAGAGGCAGCTTTGCAATCCGCATATAAGAAGAACTTTGGAACTAGTCAAAACGTAAAAATTAATATTGATAGGTTGACAGGTGTAGTTAAAGTATATGCTATGAAAACTGTTGTGGAAGAGATCAAAGATGAGACACAAGAGATTTTATTAGAAGATGCCCGGAACATTGATTTAAAGTATCAACTGGGGGATGTAGTAGATATCGAGGTCACACCTAGAAACTTTGGGCGTATTGCGGCTCAGAATGCTAAGCAGGTAGTAATACAGCGGATAAGAGAGGCTGAGAGGACCCTTACATATGAAAAGTTTATTGAGAGGGAAAACGAGATAATGTCCTGCATAGTTCAACGAGCAGAACGCAGAAATGTATTCGTTGACCTAGACCAAGCAGAAGGCATTATGCCTTATAACGAACAGATTCCGAGCGAACGCTATAAGGTAAATGACCGTTTGATGGTGTATATAGCTGAGGTAAAGATGACCAATAAAGGGCCTCAGATCATAGTTTCAAGGACTCATCCTAATTTAGTAAAGAGACTTTTTGAGAGGGAGGTACCGGAAATTATCCGCGGCGAGGTCATAATTAAAAACATTGCTCGCGAGGCCGGTTCTAGGACCAAAATAGCTGTTTTTGCCCAGCACCCAAGTATTGATCCTGTAGGTGCATGTGTTGGTCAACATGGTATAAGGGTACAGCACGTGGTTGATGAGTTAAGAGGAGAGAAAATAGATGTAATCCGGTGGAGCGACGACCCAAGGGAATTTATTGGCAGCGCCTTAAGTCCGGCTAAAATCCTAAATGTTCAAATAAATGAGGAAGAAAAATCCGCCAGGGTCATAGTTCCCGATGACCAACTTTCTCTCGCTATCGGTAAAGAGGGACAGAACGCAAGGTTGGCAGCTAAATTAACCGGATGGAAGATTGATATCAAAAGCATATCCCAAATGGAACAGATTGAGAATACTCTAGAAGGGGATTTGGTAGAAAAAGAAGAAGATATGGAATAGGAGGATCTGCCTTGAAGAGAAGAAAGGTTCCTTTAAGGATGTGTGTTGGCTGTAGAGAAATGAAGCCTAAAAAAGAATTAGTAAGAGTGGTTAGGGATCCAGAAGGTGAAATCAGCATTGATTTAAGGGGTAAAAAGGCTGGTCGCGGAGCCTATATATGTAGGGCGCCAGATTGCCTAGTAAAAACTAAGACTAATCGAATGTTAGAGCGATCATTCAACCAAAAAATACCGGACGAGATTTATGAGAAGCTAATTAGACAGATGAATGAAGGTGAGGAGAATTAACGATAGAGTGTATCAATTGATTGGGCTGGCAAAACGAGCCGGAAGACTAGTCTCTGGCTCATATGCCGTCGAAAAAGCCATTAAATCAGGCAAAGCCCAATTAGTTATTTTAAGCCATGAGGCTTCATCCAATACCATAAAAAAGTTTTTAGACATGTGCAAGTACAGAGGAATAGATATAATTAGATTTGGAGATAGGCAAGATTTAGGCCAGAGTATTGGCAAACCAGAGCGCATTGTTTTAGCTATAATAGATCCTGCTTTTAAGAATATGATATTGGGTGCATTACCATCATCTATAATAAATATGGGGGTGAGTGATTGATGTCGAAGATCAATGTATACGCAACAGCTAAGAAAGTTACAAAAGGTGCCAGGGACCTGTTGGAAGATTTGGCTGAGGTAAAGAAGGATATTGATGGATATAAGAAGACTATACAAAAGCTCAGGGACAAGCTAAATGATGAAGTAAGGGAAAAAGAATTTAAAGAAAAGGAAAAAGCTCAAAAACTTGAAGAAGAAAAACGAAAGAGACAGGAAGAAATAAAGCGGAAAGAGATAGAGAGAGCTAAGGAAGAATTAAGGCGACAAGAAGAAGAGAAAGCAAAAAAAGAATTAGAAAAAAGAGAGGCAAAGAAAGCTGTACAAGATGAAAGAGGGATAAAAACAGGCCAAAGGTCTACGCAAACACAATTGCATGATATCGAATTCAAGGATCCTAAGCTAATCCAGGCACAAGGTTTGAAGGGACAGGATAGTCCACGTGTAAGCAAGGATGAAGACCAGATGCATAGAAGAAGGGGACGTAAAAGCAAAAAGGATCGCTGGGAAGAAAACCAATTGAAGCCTAGGTCCCAAAAGCCCAAAAACAGCAAGGCGGCAAGTAAAAAAAGACAGGAAAAGACTGAAATGATACCGGAAAGGAAAAAGGCTATTGTTATGGGTGAGATAATATCAATAAAAGAATTGTCAGAGAAAATTGGAGTGCCGGCAACGGAGATTATGAAAAAGTTAATGGGCCTGGGTATTTTGGCTACCATAAATCAAGACTTAGATTATGAAACTGCAGCTATAGTATCCGCAGAATTTGGGATTCAACTGGAACAAAAAGCAAGCAGGAGCTTTGAAGAATTATTAATAGATGAAGATATGGAGGACGATCCTTCGACCTTAGTAACCCGTCCACCTATCGTTACCGTAATGGGTCATGTTGATCACGGAAAAACATCCTTGCTGGATGCCATTAGAAGCGCAAGGGTGACAGCTCAGGAAGCTGGTGGTATAACTCAACACATAGGTGCTTATACTGTAAAGGTAGACGATAAACCTATTACATTCTTAGACACACCTGGCCATGAAGCCTTTACTTCTATGAGGGCTAGGGGAGCTCAGGTAACTGATATTGCTATACTAGTTGTGGCTGCCAATGACGGGGTTATGCCTCAAACTGTAGAGGCAATTAATCATGCTAAGGAAGCGGGAGTACCTATTCTGGTTGCAATAAACAAAATTGATGTAACAGGCGCCAATCCCGATAGGGTTAAGCAAGAATTGACCGAGCATGATCTAATAGTTGAGGAATGGGGAGGGGACACTATAGCCGTTCCTGTTTCAGCCCTTCATAAAGAGGGTATTGATAACCTATTGGAAATGGTTCTTTTACTGGCTGAAATGCAGGAATTAAAGGCCAATCCCAATCGTCTAGCCAAGGGAACTATAATAGAGGCCGAGCTGGATAGAGGAAGAGGCCCTGTAGCCACTGTCCTAGTCCAAAAAGGGACCCTGAAAGTAGGAGATTCTATTGTAGCAGGTACTGCTTATGGTAGAGTTCGAGCTATGATGGATCATAGAGGTAAAAGACTTAAAAAGGCTGGACCATCCACCCCTGTTCAAGTCTTAGGATTAACAGAAGTTCCTGAAGCTGGAGACATTATGCATTGTGTTAAGGATGATAAACTCGCTAAACAGGTGGCCGAGGAACGGAAGTTGAAGGCCAAGGAGCAGCAGATTAGAGCTTCCTCCAAATTGTCATTGGATGAACTATTTAGCAAGATAAAGGAAGGGGAAGTTAAGGATCTAAATCTCATTATTAAAGCTGATGTTCAAGGGTCCGTAGAAGCAGTCAAGCAATCCCTGGAGAAACTGTCCAATGAGGAAGTGAGAGTAAAGGCTATCCATGGAGGTGTAGGGGCCATAAACGAGTCAGACGTTATGCTGGCTACGGCTTCCAATGCTATTATTATCGGATTTAACGTAAGACCTTCTGCAGGCGCTTCTGAACTAGCAAGCAAGGAAAAAATTGATATTAGGACCTATAGAGTCATATATAATGCTATTGAAGATATTGAAGCAGCTATGAAGGGTATGTTAGACCCAGAATATAAAGAAGTAATAATAGGGCATGCAGAGGTAAGGGAAACCTTTAAAGTACCGGGCGCTGGAGTGGTTGCTGGATCTTATGTAACCGATGGAAAGATCCTGAGAAATGCTGATGCTCGTATAGTCCGTAATGGTATTGTCATCTACGAAGGGAAAATTGAATCCCTAAGACGCTTTAAAGATGACGTAAGGGAAGTAGCCTCTGGATACGAATGTGGTATAAGCTTAGAAAACTTTAATGATATAAAAGAAGAAGATATAATTGAAGTATCAATACAGGAAGAGATTAAAAAATAAAGTATATTTTAGGATAATATTGAAAAGCAGGTGGATAATGTGAAGCATCAGAGAATAGGCAGGATATCTGAAGAAGTCAAAAAGGAAATAAGTAGAATTATTCGGGAAGATGTAAAGGATCCGCGTATTGGACAAATGGCTTCCATTCTTCGTGCTGATGTATCTGGAGACCTACGTCATGCCAAAATATATGTGAGTGTTCTAGGGAATGAACAAGAAAAGACATCAACTATGGAAGGGCTTGGTAGGGCCGCTGGCTTTATAAGAAAGGAACTGGGCAGAGCACTTGCTATTAGGTATGTGCCAGAGCTTACCTTTATTTTAGATACCTCTATAGAATACAGTGTAGACATTAGCAAGAAGATAATGGAGGTAAAGAGAAAACAGGAGAAATCGAATGGAGAAGAATGATTTTGTCAGGTCAGTATTCGACAGTTCTTCTATAGCACTGATAACCCATGTTAACCCCGATGGGGATGCTATTGGCAGCTCAATAGCTCTTAAGCATGCCTTAGAAAAGATGGGTAAGCTAGTAGATGTATATTGTCAGGACGATATACCAGATATTTTTAAATTCTTAGAAGGTGTTGACAGGATAAAAAAAGCAGATGACTTAACAAAGAACTACGATTTGGCTGTAGCTTTGGATTGTAGTGATCGGGAGAGAATGGGGACTTGCAGCTCTGTTATGGATAGGGCAGATAGATCAGCGAATATAGACCACCACGTAAGTAATACTTTTTATGCTAATATAAATGTGGTAGATGAGAATGCTTCAGCTACCGGTGAGATAGTCTTTGAACTGGTTGGCTTATTAGATAATTTTACAAATATAAA
>JGI24707J26582_10002389_pt1 | contig 14129 bp, 14 predicted proteins | sample BioPla1DNA1_FD_26582 | JGI IMG/M metagenome (IMG submission 26582) | reverse complement strand
GCTTCCTGAACCTTTACAGGATCATCTGTTCCAAGTACGTCTTTAGCAATGGAACGTCTGTAAGCAAACAGACCAGGAGTTGCCTGCCATGTTGTTCCCTTTTGCTTTCCGTTAGAATCTGTAACAATATCTCTGGTGTATTGATATTGATCAGCAAGATCTGCATCGGTTAGACCAACATCTGCCAAAACATCAAGGGTATAGTCAGAATTTACATACTTTAACGCATAGTCAGCTTCGATAAGGAACATATCAACCTTATCGTCAGCTGAAGCTGAATCTTGGCTCTGTAACGCTTGGTCAAGTGCGTTCTGGTATGCATTACCTTCGTTAGGAACAATAACAAAGTTAATCTCTACACCATCTGGTTTTTTACCAACATTGGTGTAATAGTTTTCAACGCGGCCCTTGAACTCATCGTTCCAGCAATAGATGTTAAGTACTTTACCTTCTTTTTCAGCTGGAGCTGGATCCTGTGATTGTGTAGGATTAGTTGATGATGGTGGAGTTGTTTCTCCGCCAGTGCCGGTATCTCCGCAAGCTGCGAAGGATGAAAGTACCATAACACCAACTAGGAAAAGTGCGATTAGTTTTTTCTTCATGAAAAAATCTCCCTCCTGATAAATANTAGATTCTTTATGTGATGCCATTTTGGCATTACATCATAATATTGAATTTTCTTTTTTTCTGACTGTCTGACCCTCGAGAAGTTTTCCGGGGATCATTACCTGAGTTGCGAGATTAATCTTGGGATGTTCTATCCAGTCAATTAATTGCCTTGCTGCTTCTCTTCCTATTGCTTCAGAATCCTGTTTTACTGTAGTCAGCTTTGGTCTGAGCACCTGGGACAAAAGAATACCATCAAAAGCAGCAACACTTATATCCTTTGGAATACTAAGTCCCATATCTTCTATAACATTCATACCTCCAATGAAGGAAAAATCATCTGGGAATATAATACAAGTTGGAGGATCCTTACTTTCTAATAACTCCTTTGTAGCTATCGCTGTTCTCTTCGGATCATGATACCTGGCAGGCTTGACATACTCTGTTGGAATATGAATATTTAGTCTCATACATGTCTTATAAAAGCTTGCCACTCTTTTCTGCGTAACCGCTGTATCCTCTCCGTGAATAAATGCAATTTTTCTATGTCCACATTTATATATATAAGTAACGAGATCCCTGATGGCTTTTACATTGTCCGACATTATTGCGGTTTTACCATCAAACACATGGTCTATTGTCACCAAGGGAAAGTCGCTGCTTACTAATTCTAAGACCCTTGGGTCATTATAATCTACACTGGCAATTACAACGCCGTCAAAATTTCTGTACCTACAATGTTCTAAATAGCTGGAGTTTTTTTGCCCAATATTCTGTGAAATGAAAGTGATGTCATACCCTCTTACCTCGGCTTCGGCCTTCAAATTCTCCAATACTGATGAAAAATACTCATGGGCCAATCCTCTATTCATTTTGTCAACAAACAAAACTCCAATATTATTACTCCGCTTGGTTTTTAACATTCTAGCGGCTGAGTTGGGAAGATACCCCATCTCCTCTGCAACTTTCCTAATGTTTTCTTTTGTTTTCTTTGCTATATCTCCTTGATCATTTAATGCTTTACTTACAGTAGCTACTGAAACTTTACATCTTGCTGCTATATCCTTTAATGATGCCACATACACTACTCGCTCTCTATAATAGAAACTCACAAATCATTAATGAGTGCCTACTTAATCGTTTTCTTAAGTATAATACCTTTCAGCTCAATAATGCAATACTTAACAATCTTTTTGAGCATTTCTCATATGTTTTTCAATGATTTTTTAGTTATTTTGTACATTGAAAAATGTTTTATAAAACTTAATGTTGTATTTTTTACTACTAAATCCAGATTCATCATCCAGATATACTTAATCGTTTTCGTAATACATTNTAAATAAAATTGATAATTATTTTACTATAAAACATGGTTATTTCGACTGAATTATACGGCTTCAATGTCACTTGTTTAGCCTGCATTACCATTATTATTGCATATAGTAAAATATATCAAANTGAACCAATAAAAATACCCTGTTTTTTTGCCTGTCTTAAATAATGTAAACGTGCCCTGTTTTAAGGAAATAACTGCCCTTAATTTCCCGGGTGATGTAACCAGAAGTTATTTTATAAATACAAAGTATGATAATACAACTACACCCAACACAATCCTATACCAGCCGAATGCTTTAAAATCATGATTTCTGATATATCTCATAAGAAATTTGATAGCTATTAATGAAACTACAAGGGCGACTATCATACCTGACAGTAAAATAGTTATTTCAAGACCTGTAAAATCAAACCCAAATTTAATGAGCTTTACAAAGCTTGCTCCAAACATGATGGGAATTGACATGAAAAATGAATATTCTGCTGCAACATGACGGGACAGCCCTAGCAATAATGCTCCCAAAATGGTTACGCCAGAGCGTGATGTTCCCGGTATCAGGCTAAGGGCCTGAAATAGTCCAATAAATAACACGGTCTTATATGAAAGGTCTGTAAAGTCTGTAATCTTTTCTTTTCTGTTTTTATTCCTGTTTTCAATAATTAAGAAGAGTATGCCGTATACAATCAGCATTATTGACACTACAATGTAGTTATAAAAGTTTTCCTCAAGCCAATCATCGAATAGTAGACCCAACACTCCTGCAGGGATTATCCCAACTATGACCTTGAACCAGATTGATATAGTCTCTTTTTTTTCTTCTGTGGTTTTTTTGAATGAAAATGGATTTAGCTTATTAAAATAAAGTATTACTACTGCCAGAATAGCTCCGAGCTGTATTACCACCAGAAACATCTCTTTAAAAGCATCTGACATGCTCAGCTTAATAAATTCATCTGCCAGAATCATATGCCCTGTGCTGCTGATTGGCAGCCACTCTGTAATACCTTCAATAATTCCTAAAATAATGGCCTTAATTATTTCAATAATCTCCATGGCTCTTTATTTCCTTTTCATCTGCTATATATTTACTATATATATATAAGTATTCATATACATTATCAATTAAACCTGAAATATACACCTGAGTAAAGCCATTTATAAAGAGTAAACTCAACAGGTGCTTTAGTATGCCAAAACACCTGTTGCGCATTTTTGTATACCCGTGATGCACTTTAGGCTACAAAGGGCATATTAATTATGCAAGCCTATTGGCCGTTAAATATTCTCAATCTCAGATAATCCTTTTTTACAAAATCAAATTTTAATATTTTTTCTATTGCCTGCTGCATCTGACTTTCAAGGGCCTCATGTGTCAGAAGAACTATGGGTACAAACCCGTCCTTCCCTTCGTTTTCAGGCTGAACCATGGAAGAAATCGATATATCATGATCTCCCAAAACCCCGGCAATATCTGAAAGAACACCAGGCATATCCTTTGTCAGGAATCTTAGATAAAAACGGTTCTTAACATTATTAATGGATACCAGATTAATTTTTTCTGTCAGGGTAATTGCCCGGTTCGGATACTTTGCTCCCTCGCGAAGCAAAAGGTCTCTTGAAATATCAACTATATCCCCTACAATTGCACTGGCTGTAGGTCTTTCACCTGCTCCGGGTCCATAGAACATTGTATTCCCCACAAAGTCACCGGTTACGAATATTGCGTTCAACTCGTTGTTCACATTGGCCAACAGATGGGACTCATCAATAAGGGTAGGATGAACTCTTAAGTCAAGCCCGTCCTCTCTATCCTTATATATAGCAAGAAGCTTTATTGTAAAGCCGAAGGTTTTAGCAAAATGTATATCCAGCCTGGTAATGCTTTCAATGCCTTCAATATAGAGATTATTAAGGCTTACAGGGGAATTAGCTGCTATCGAGCTTAAAATAGTCAACTTATGGGCGGCATCCATTCCATTAATATCAAGTGTAGGATCTGCCTCAGCAAATCCATTTTCCTGGGCTCCCTTTAATGCCTCTGAGAAATCAAGACCTTCCTTATGCATCTTTGTTAAAATGTAATTTGACGTTCCGTTAAGAATTCCGTAAATATTCTTGAACTTATTAGAAACAAGGGCTTCACGCATACTCTTTATGATGGGTATTCCGCCTCCGACACTGGCTTCAAACAGGATGTCCACACCATGCTCATGGGCAATTTTATATAGCTCCACGCCCTTATGGGCAAGGAGTGCCTTGTTTGCTGTAACAACATACTTACGGTTCTTGAGGGCCTTGGTTATAAAGGTATATGCAGGCTCATAGCCTCCTATCGTCTCAACAACAATATTAATATCAGGGTCCTCCAAAAGATCATTTGCGTCTTTTGTACATGTAACGCCTGCTAAATCCAAGTCTCGATCTATATCCCAATTTAACTCGACAATAGTTTTCAGATTAAAATCCAAGGCAGAACGAGTTTTTAACAAATCCTTCTGTTCAAGCAAAATACGGGCAACACCAGTACCAACTGTACCTAATCCAATAATTCCTACATTTATCTGATGGCTTTTCATTATTCGTTTCCTCCAATCGTTACTTTCAAAAGCTCAATTATTTATTATATCATTTAATTAGAACAGTTCAATCCTTTCTCCTCCAAGCATTTGTTATCCTTCTCTCTTTATTTTTGGGTACGGAAATAATAGCGAGCACTATTATGCAGGCAATAACANGCATCCGGCATATATTAATAATGCACTATTATTCTTTTTGGATAATAGAATTCCGGAGTCTTAGATTTCGCCAAAACACTTAGTATATAGATTCATGAAATGGTCTTCAGTCACATCAAGGATTTTCGCGAGAATTGATATCAATGCCTTAATATGCTTCTTTCTCGAATCAGCATCAGACTTGAAAATCCCCTCATCTGTAATTGATAATGCTGAAACTAGAAAAATCTCCATATATTGTAGAGGATATTTGCAGTTCCAAACTTTTCTCTGGTTTCCTTCAACAATAACCTTTTCTAATACAGGAGCAATTGACTCAACCGCTGCAGCTAAGGTTTTCTGGTGCAACAATGCATTTTCAGGCTTACAAATATTATCCAGAGAGTCATTCTCTTCCTCACCGGAAAAGCACAAGACTGAAAACATTCGAATAAGCTTCTCTAGAGGGTCAATATCTTCCAATTCAAGTATTTCTTCAGCCCTGTCTGTCATAGTATCAACAGACCTTGCTATCACAGCGTCAAGGACCTCTTCCTTTGATTCGAAATAATAGTAAAAGGTGCCTCTAGCTATATCAACTGCTTTTAAGATATCTTTTATTGTACACTGTACATAGCCCTTTTCAAGAAACAGCTTTTCAGATGCATCAAGAATCTCATTTTTTCTTTCGTCGTATTCCTTAACTACCCGCACGTTTTTCACCTCAACAAACTAGACCGGCAGTCGGTTTGTATCAAGTATATAATACCATTGAAGATGATGTCAATTAATCAATTATTAATCTTATATTAAGAAATTATTTAATTTATATTAATTATAAAAGTGCTTTACAATTATAATACTCCATTGTAAAATAAAGTAGTTTGTCTGGTAAAGGGTACACTTTTCTGATGGCCACTTTATCAAGAATATAATAATTAATTAAGAGGAGAATGAAATGAAAAAACTAAGAGTTCTTACTGCCCTGCTGCTAATTGTTGTTCTGAGCTTAACTGGTTGCTCCAACCAATCTAAGAAGATTACACTAGGTGATATTAACGAAAATACATACACCAACGATTTCTTTGGAATGACCTTTACTTATTGATGACGATTGGTACATCCTCAGCCGTGAGGAAATNGCAGCTATTTCAGATGCAGGATCCGAAGTACTGGCCGAGGCTAATGAGGATATGGCAAAGAAGGCCGACCTGGCTAAAGAAAAAACTTTAAATCTTTTGTTTATTTCTCAGCATCCGTTGGATCAAACTGAAGATACAAATGCTAATTTCTTTTGTATTGCAGAGAATCTTGGTCTGCTGAATGGTGTTGCAGTAAAGAGTGGGAAAGATTATATTGATATACTGAAAAGGAACCTGACCGATACAGGTCTCCCATATACTATCCATGATCCGTCCTCAGAAGTAATCGGCGGCAAAACCTTTGCTACATTGGAAGTCGAAACGAATGTAGAGGGATTCTCAATAAAGCAAAAATACTATAGCATTCTGATGGATAATTATGTTCTGAGTTTTATAGCAACATACTTCTCAGATGATGATTTAACCGAACTTAATGACATGCTGGCTAAAGTTAAATTTGAATAAAAACAGTAATGCTTATATTTAAAAAGGCTCACCTCCTTACGAGGCGAGCCTTTTTACTGTAGAGACATTACTTCCAGAGGATTCTTTATCTTTTTAAAGCTNTTCTGTCCAAAGAAGTATTCCATCTGGTGAAAATATTTTCAGTTCATTCANATCTGGCCTTATTACCAATTCCTCCACTTCCCCATTGGCACTTTTTTGATTCTCAGCATCAATACGGGTGTATGTATCTAGTAAATAATGGTGCTCCAGATTAATATTATCCTTTACTATTACTGACAGGGTGCAGGTTTGGCCTTCTTCCAGAGGTATTTCTTCATCAATCTCATATCTAGCAAAATCAAATATTTCGATGGACTCGTCTTTAATAATGGTATCATCTACTTTTATCAATAATCTTCCCCCAGTATATTCTAACGGCTCAGTTGAGAATTCAGGGGGCTTCATATAAGATTCAATTGTTCCATTTATTATATAATTGTCACGGGTTGGATGCCCTAAACCTAAAAGATCAAACAGCTATCCTTACGCTGTAGATATTTAACTCGGAACAGAATAGATAGTATAAGTAAATANTAGGTTTACTTTAAATCATATTGGGCTCAAGAAATAATCGCTTATCGTAACCATGATTATTAGCTCATTCCCACGGTTTATTTAAATATACTTCCCTGAAGCTCACGTCTCTGGAATCATAGCCATCTACCAGACTGGAATAACAATCGGTGGCAAGTCCTTGTGCTGCAGCTTCTGACCTTGTTGTTCTATATCTGTAATTTTTGCTTCCAGAGTTGTAAAGAGAATAAGTAGCAAAAGCAATATTATGTTCTGGATCATAGGGCCCCTTATTAGCTTCACCTAAGTCTACGGCGAGCTTATATTGTTGTTTAAGATAGTTAAGGCCGTAATCTACATTATCTTGCCAGTTATGTACTATATCTGGTGTGTTAGGGTCATTATCAAATGCTTGTTCAAAAACCTCTTCACGATCTTTCCTATTTATTTGCATTAGTCCCCAGTCATTCGATGCATTCGGCCCCGATGCCCCATTTTCATTAAAATGTCTCATCCCACTCTCTTGCCATGCCGTAGCTAATCCTAAATTGACCGGAATACCCAGTTCAGTACACTTTTTGGTTATATATTCTATTACTTCCTTCTTTGAGGGATTTGTTCCAGCCACTATTCCCAAACTCTTCATAGTCTCTCCGGCGAGGACTGCCTTCTTCAATTCTTCAAGGGTTTTTGAGTTTAATACTCCATCTATAGGAAGTCCTTTCTTACTCTGAAATTCTATTATCCAAAATTTACATGTTCTTCCGTATTTCCCATCAACTCCATTTTTGTTAATGCCATAGTCTCCAATTGGGAAACCCATAGCAAATAAACAGCTCTGCGCCAGAATTATATTTTCATCACCTTTGACGCCACGCATAGCGTTCTGAACAACATCCCATTTGTCCCCATTTGATGGCACGTTATCTTTTACATTAGTCTTTTCTTTTTGGGGATTGACATTTGGTACTACAGGTGCTTGAGGCGCGGTAACTGGCTTTATGGTTTTATAGGCATCATAAAAAGTTCTTCTTTTTGCAGTATCTGATATTCCCCTGGTCTCAATCGGTTGTATATGCCAGTTTTCAAGCTGGCTTTTTTTGGTAATNCCATTTCCAGAAGTTAGGGGTTTAAAAATTCCGTATTCTATTAATTTGACTTGTTCTTCCGTTGAAGCCGAGTGACCATATAGGTCTTCTCTTATGTATTTAGAACTAGGTTCACCAAGCCAACTTATATCAATTGCTTCGCCATTGTTATGCCAACTTCTGCCTGGTACAGCGGCTGAACCATCTCCACCTACCCAATTACCGTTTTTATCTTGTTTTCCTCCAGAATCTTCATAACATCGTACCTGTTCTTCATAACTCCTATATCCAGAACCAACAAATATTGAAATATCATTTTTCCGGGCAAATGCTGCCAGCCTTCCTGCAAAAATAGGATCTATATCTTTTTGCTTTTGTTTTTGGAAGAACACGTTAAACATTGGATCTACCAACGGATAATCTGTCTTACTGAGCTTAGAGCCTGAAGTCGCAATTATTTTTTCCCATGTCTGAGCTCGATCGCCTAAAACAGGATCAACCCTAGTCTTCAAAATTTTCCTTACTTCTTTTATATCAGGTATTCCGCCGGGAAATTCTATCTCGAGTGCGGCCTTCGACTTCTTCCCAATACTTCCGTAAAGTTGGGTATCTTAAGTATATAGATAGTCTTCAATTTTATTAATGATTCTTGATTCTTATCTAGAAGAAAGTGATTTATTCATATGGATTTACAGAGTCGAAGGTGTTAAACAATCCTCATTGTAAATAATATGAGGATTGTTTTAATTCAACCGCCTGGTATTAATGTTCCCTCTAATTCAATTCACACGCAGTAACTCCACCATCAAAATCTTCGGATATTATATCCTGATATAAGCACCTGTTCTTTTTGAGCCATGCATTTGCATATGAACATGATGCTGTAGCCTTAAGTGAATTTTCCCTTAAATACTCACTTATAGCCTGCATGATTTTTCCGGCTACTCCCTGCCCTCTTAAAACCGGATTAACATAAGTACGGTTAATATTTACCTCACCATTCTCTTTATAGATGAAGGTAGCTTCGGCCATTATTTCATTGTTTTCATTTACACTGTAGATTCGTCCTTTTTCATATTTCCAATCCATATTTTATTTCCACCTTTCATATAACAGATCAATATAATAAAGCCACGAACTAAAATAGTTCCTGGCTTTATTGTACAATAAGTTTGAAAACTAATCATTATTATGTGAGTAAAAAGCACATGGTAGTCTATGTATTAATTGATCAGTGAATTATCTGATATATTTCCATCTACAGAATATCAATATGCTCTCCTGAAAGCGCTTTATTCATGCTTCTTATAGCACAGAACTTTCCGCACATAGAACAACTGTCTTCATGCTCAGGTCTTCTTTCCTCCCTGATCCTTCTTGCTGTTTCGGGGTCTATAGCACATTCCCATTGTGCCTCCCAGTCAAAGGTTCTTCTGGCATCAGCCATTTTATCGTCAATGTCCCTTGCTCCCCTGACACCCTTGGCAATATCGGCTGAATGTGCCGCAATCTTTGAAGCGATAATACCCTGCTTTACATCCTCAATATTTGGAAGGGCAAGATGTTCTGCTGGTGTAACATAACATAAAAATGCTGCTCCGGCTGAAGCTGCAATTGCTCCTCCTATTGCTGATGTAATATGATCGTACCCGGGTGCTATATCAGTTACCAGTGGTCCCAACACATAGAACGGTGCCCCATTACAGATTGTCTGCTGGATTTTCATATTGGCGGCAATCTGGTCAATGGGCATATGTCCCGGACCTTCCACCATTACCTGAACATCCTTTTCCCAGGCTCTCTTAGTTAGCTCTCCAAGCCTTACAAGCTCCTCAATCTGGCAGACATCCGAAGCATCTGCAAGGCATCCCGGCCTGCAGGCATCTCCCAATGATATTGTAACGTCATACTCACGGCATATATCAAGAATTTCGTCATAATATTCGTAAAAAGGGTTCTCCTCTCCTGTCATGCTCATCCATGCAAAAACGAGAGAGCCACCTCTCGATACGATATTCATTTTCCTTTTATGCTTCTTAATCTGCTCGATAGTTTTTCTGGTAATTCCACAGTGTAAGGTTACAAAATCAACTCCATCCTCGGCATGGAGCCTTACTACTTCAATAAAATCCTTAGCCGTAAGGGTGTTTAAATCCCTTTGATAGTGGATAACAGAATCATAAACCGGAACAGTTCCAATCATTGCCGGGCACTCTGCTACAAGCTTTCTGCGAAAAGGCTTTGTGTTGCCGTGGGAGGACAGGTCCATAATAGCATGTGCTCCCATATTGATTGCTTCCATAACCTTTTCCATTTCCATATCATAATCTTTGCAGTCCCTTGAGACTCCTAAGTTAACATTTATCTTTGTTCTCAGCATGGATCCCACGCCTTCAGGGTCCAGGCATTTATGATTTTTATTAGCACATATTGCTACCTTCCCCGATGCCACTAATGGCATAAGCTCATCGATGGTCATAAGTTCCTTTTCTGCTACTTTTTTTAATTCCTCGGTAACAATTCCTTTTCTTGCTGCTTCCATCTGTGTTGCATAATTTCTCATTATTAATGTTCCTCCCTGTTGATGTTCCACATATGATCAAGCGGTCCGCTTCCTTTTCCAAGGTCAAGCATTGATCTTAGTGCTCCTGATATATAGTCCTTTGATAATTGAATAGCTGTTTCCAGATCATTACCCTTTGCTAAAAATGAAGCTATGGCACTGGATAAGGTACACCCTGTACCATGGGTGTTTTGATTATCTATCCTCTCTCCGATAAACCAGCGGCTCTCACCTTCAAAATACAATAAATCGTTGGCATCGTTTATGCTATGTCCGCCTTTGCATAAAACTGCACAACCGTATTCGTTACTGATAATTTCGGCTGCCTTTATCATGTCATCTTCACAAGATATAGTTATTCCCGCCAGAACCGAAGCCTCTGGTATGTTAGGCGTTAGTACGGCTGCCTTGGGGAACAGGTACTTTTTCAATGCTTCTATAGCATGGTCCTTAATGAGCTTGGAACCGCTTGTAGATACCATTACCGGATCCACAACTATGTTCTTGGCCTCATATAATTCCAGCTTCTCAGAAATGGTCCTAATCAGCTCCACCGATGAAACCATTCCGATCTTAACTGCATCTGGATAAATATCGGTAAAAACACTATCCAGTTGCTGGCCTAAAAACTCAGGGGTAACCTCCATAATTCCAGTAACGCCAGTGGTATTCTGTGCAGTAAGTGCAGTTATGGCACTCATGGCATATACACCATTTGCAGTCATGGTCTTTATATCTGCCTGTATTCCTGCACCACCACTGCAATCACTTCCTGCAATTGTTAATGCTGTTTTCATAAATCATCCTCCATTTCCGCTATTTTTCAAGCTGTCTGTGTGTTAGTTGTTATAGCGACAAGGGGGTACTATATATTTCCCTCGTAGTATATGGTTATCAAAATAAACTATTTATACCATCAAGCTCGTCCAGCCCTTCAATGTAAATGTCGCTGATTTGTTTTATTTCATCGGTGTTTTCAAAACTTGAGGCATCAAATACACCTATCACCTTAAAGCCGGCAGCTTTTGCGGTTTTGATAGCATAAAGTGCATCTTCGAAAACCAATGTTTCATTTGGAAGGGTATCCATAAATCCAGCCGCTGCAAGGAATATATCAGGCTCATCTTTACCGGCACCTATTTCGTTGCATGTAAATAATCTGTCGAAATAGTCAATTATCTTAAGTCGTCCCAAAGCCTTTTCAATGACTCTTCTGTCAGAGGCAGTGGCCGCCACTATTTTAATTCCTGACTCCTGCATTGCTTTCAATAGCCGCTCCACACCTTTCTTCAGCTGGACATTGTAATAATAGAAATCCTTAATGGTCCGGTTGATTCCATTGATAATGTCTCTCACATTCAGCTTCAGGCTGTATCTCTCTTTTAGGAATTCCGCACCCTGAAGCATGCTCATGTTAGACAACTTTTTGCTCAAGTCAGGCTCTGCCACAATTCCAAGATCCAGCAAGAACAACTCTCCTGCTTGTTCCCAGACATACATAGAATCAAGAATAGTTCCGTCTATGTCGAATATTGCGCCCTTAATCATCTGACCCCCTCCTGCATGACTAGAATCTTCCTAACTCTAATTTCATTTGGAGGCCTTCCAGGCATCAACCATTTTTACTGCCGCCGCCTTAGGATTTTCCGCCTCGGTCACCGCAGTCACCACAAAAAAGCCGTTTATCCCAGTTTTAGCAAGCTCAGGAATATCAGCAAGCTTTACTCCTCCTCCCACTACCACGGGTATGGGGCTTAATTGGGCTAGCTTAGTAATTTCGTCAATGCTCCTGGTAATAATCCTGCCATCCTTACTAAGCCCACAATCCGGCTTCGTCATGGTCTGATGAAGGGGCCCTGCTCCGAAATAATCTATTTGAGAAGTGTCCGCAGTCCGGATATAGTCCAGCAGCTCCTCTGTTTTTGCCGAAAGACCGACTATCGAATCCTCTCCTAAGTATTCTCGACAAACATCTGTCGGTATATCGGATTGCCCCACATGTATTCCGTCAACCTTTACTCCTTGCTTTCTTGCAGCTAATACAACGTCAAGCCTGTCATTAACTACCAGAGCGACCTCCTGTGATTTACCCAAGTCTGCTATCGCCCTTGCTGACTGGGCTGTCAGATCTATCAGCTCTCTTGCAGAAGCAATTTTTGAACGAATTTGTATGCATGTAAACCCGGCCTCAACCGCATCCTTAATAATTGAGGCAACAGGCCGGTCTTTTGTATTTTCAGGACCAATTACCAGGTATGCTGAAATATCAAGTTTGTCTCTTATGCTCATATTCTCCTCCTTAAGATGTAATCATTCATATTGGAAGTTAATCGTAAGAAAAGCTCCATAAACTCAACAGTCAAAATACAGATAAACTCTGCTTAAGCTACTTCCAACCTAAATTTCAATAATGTCAAACTGATTATCTGCGATTTCATCAGCTGCTGCCTTATAGAGCTCATCAATAAACTGAGTCTGAAAACTCCCGGGAGCATCAGTNTTTGCTTCAGCCCGACTTCCTGCCAGATTGAAAACGGCTGTTCCAGNTAAAGCTGCTATAAACGGCGAGGCAGCAGTTGCATATACTGCAATAACCCCGCCTAATGCACAGCCCGCTCCTGTTATTTTTTCCATAAAGTGTGAACCGCCGTAAGAATAAGCAATAATTGAACCATCGGTTACAAGATCTGTTTCACCCGATACAGCAACAGCCCCGCCTGTATACTTTGCAAGGGAGACCGCAGCCGCTTTGGCAGCATTTACAGAATCGGTGGAGTCAACACCACGAACCCTTGACTCACCGGCCCCTCCATCTAAACCCCATAACCCAGCCAAAGCAATAATCTCAGAAGGGTTCCCTCTTATTACAGAAGGCTTGAACTCCTTAAACTTCCTAAGTAAATCAGTTCTTAAAGAACCGATGCCTATAGCTACAGGATCTAGCACCCAGGGCTTACCCATATCATGCAAGGATTTGGCTGTCAGNGGTAATGTCTGTTCATAAATTGGGAAAAGCGTTCCAACATTTATATAAGTGGCGCCACCTGACTTAGCTATTAACTCACCCTCATCAGGCATATATACCATTGCGGCTGATCCGCCAACCGCAAGCTGTGTGTTCGCAACGAAATTAATTGTTACAGTGTTTGTGATTGATCCGGCCATTGGATTTGTCTCTTTTACTTTTTCAACGGCCTGAATTATTTGTTTTTTCAGATTCTCTTTATCTGGCATAAACATCTTCCTTCCATACTCAGTTATGATTCCCCGTATTAAGCTTATAAGTCGAGTGGAAAAGCCCATTTTTACAAATAAAAAATGCTCTCTTCAGTAGGGAGAGCATTTATGAATCAATTTAAGATTGCTTCCCTACGACAGTGTTAACTGACAGGTTCAAAGGGTCAGGTTTTACCTTCTCAACTCCTGGGAGTCCCCCCGCGAATATATTTAGTTTTGATGTTTTTAGGATATCACTAATATGTTTGTACGTCAATACGAAATACAGGTAGCAAATGTGTTACCACTGTATTCCAATTCGACAGATATACTCCTTACTTATCTCACACCGGTCTATGGAATTCTTTTCTTCTACCTAAGCTATAAATTCTGGATGCGTGGTGCCTATAAGTATAGCGGCACCGGCTCATGAAACACGGGGAG